>ERZ780150.1399-NODE-1399-length-15839-cov-3.075329_pt1 | contig 15839 bp, 16 predicted proteins | sample MGYA00511019_ERZ780150 | MGnify/ENA primary metagenome ERZ780150 (study PRJEB29588, sample SAMEA2151633) | human gut metagenome | biome: human gut; feature: human-associated habitat; material: faeces | place: Denmark | collected 2008/2010 ...
GGCCGCACGTTCGGTATCGTATCCGTGTGCGCCATTACGGTGGTGTTGCTGACCGTCGCGGTTGAGGTTCGTTTGAGCATGAATCGTTAGTTTTCAGGATTGTGGCCTCGTCGTTTTGGCGGGGCTTTTTGTTTTTTTGACGTGTCCGTGTTGCCTGTTTTACAAAGTGCGCTATACTGGAATTGTTCACACAAAACATTGGAACCGTATTACGTCGCATCGTTCAGACAACGGGGAAGACTGAGAAAAAAGGAGGAAGCATGATGCCGCTTACGTTTTTACGTCCGGGAGAGACCGGAACCATCAGGCGTGTCAGCGGAGCGGATGATACGAGACGGTTCCTTGCAAATCTTGGGTTTGTGGATGGAAGCGAGGTCTCGGTAATTTCTGAGCTTTCGGGAAACCTGATTGTGAATATTAAGGATTCCAGGGTTGCAATTAATAAAGAGATGGCAAAGCATGTGATGCTGCGGTAAAATGCCGGCTCAGGATGCTGCAGGAAAATGGAAAGGTTTAAGTGGTCTTTGGCCACTTTCCTTTTTCCTGATAAGTTAGCCTTGGATAACTGATGGGAAGATTCAGACACGCAGCTGATTCAGCCGCGTCGGAATAGAAAGGAGATAGTATGACATTACGTGACGTTCCGGTGAAAACGACGGTATCTGTTGTGAAGATCAATGGAGAAGGCGCTTTCCGCCGCAGGATTATGGATATGGGCATCACCAAGGGCAGCGAGATTTATGTCCGTAAGGTGGCGCCATTAGGCGATCCGGTGGAAATCACCGTAAGAGGCTATGAACTGTCCTTAAGAAAGAGCGATGCGGAAAGCGTCGAAGTGACGGTGAAATAGAAGCGGTCCGCAGGGCTTGCTGCATGAAAATAGGAGGATGAATATGGCTTTGAAAATTGCATTGGCGGGAAACCCCAACTGTGGTAAAACGACAATGTTCAACGCCCTTACGGGCGCGAATCAGTATGTCGGAAACTGGCCAGGAGTAACTGTTGAAAAGAAAGAAGGTAAGTTGAAAGCGTCGTCCAGCGGGGAGGAGGTCATTATTACAGACCTTCCGGGTATTTATTCCCTTTCTCCCTACACGCTTGAAGAAGTGGTAAGCCGGGACTATTTGTTAAAAGAAAGACCCCAGGCGATTATCAATCTGGTGGACGCCACCAACATCGAGAGAAACCTGTATCTGACCACTCAGATTCTGGAGCTTGGAATCCCTGTGGTGATTGCTCTGAACATGGCTGATCTTCTGGCAAAGAGCGGAGATAAAATTGATACGAAAAAGCTGGGAGAAATCTTTGGATGTGAGGTTGTAGAAACCTCCGCATTGAAGGGAACAGGCCTGAAAGAGGTTGTGGATAAGGCGGTGGCTGCCGCAAAGAAGAATGAATGGAAGTCTCCTTCCCATATCTTCTCCGTGGCTCTGGAGAGTTCCATTACAAAGGTGGAGGAGCAGCTTGGGACTGCTGTCGATGAGAGGCAGAAGCGCTGGTATGCCATTAAGCTTCTGGAGCGGGACAGCAAGGTGATGGAACAGTTAAGACTTCCGGCTTCAGCCATGTCTGCTGTCAATACGGAAATTTCCCGTCTGGAAAAGGAAATGGATGATGATACGGAGAGTATCATCACGGATGCCAGATATAATTACATAGGGGAGGTAATTGAAAAGGCGGTTAAGAAGGCGCCGAAGACCTTAAGCACCTCGGATAAAATTGACCGGATCGTGACAAACCGGATTCTGGGGCTCCCGATTTTTGCTCTTGTTATGTGGTTCGTCTACTATATTTCTGTCACAACCCTGGGTACCATGGGTACGGACTGGGCCAATGATACCTTCGGCGGTGCGATTCAGGAGGCTGCCGGGAACCTTTTAGCAAGTGCAGGAGCCAGTGAGCTGATTACTGGACTTGTGGTGGATGGTATTCTTGGCGGACTGGTTGCCGTGTTTGGCTTCCTGCCTCAGATGGCGCTGCTGTTCTTGCTGCTGTCTATCCTGGAAGATGTCGGGTATATGGTAAGAATTGCCTTCGTTATGGACCGGATTTTCCGCCATTTCGGACTTTCGGGAAAAAGTTTTATTCCGCTTCTGATTTCTTCAGGATGTGGAATCCCTGGAATCATGGCTTCTAAGACAATTGAGCAGGACAACGACAGACGTCTTACAATCATGACAGCAACATTTATCCCATGTGGAGCAAAACTTCCGGTTATTGCTATGATGGGTGGAGTTATTGCCGGTGAAGTAGCAGGATATCAGGAGAGCTCCTTCATTGCACCATTGATGTACTTTGTAGGAATCGTTGCAGTACTTGTTTCTGCAATCATCCTGAAGAAGACAAAACCTTTCTCAGGAAAACCGGCCCCGTTCGTAATGGAGCTTCCACAGTACCATATTCCACAGGCTAAGACAGTTCTCCTTCATGTTTGGGAGAGACTGAAAGGATTCATCATCAAAGCCGGAACAATCCTGTTCCTTGCATGCGTAGTAATGTGGTTCCTTGGAGGATTCGGATTTACAGCAGATGGATTTGGACTTGTAGAAGACAGCGCAGACAGCTTGATGGCAGCAATCGGCGGAGTGATCGCTCCACTGTTCGCACCACTTGGATTTGGTGAGTGGCAGCCTGTAGCAGCATCTATCTCAGGATTTACAGCGAAAGAAGCAATCGTTTCTACAATGGGAGTTCTTGCAAATGTGTCCGGAGATACAGAAGACGCAGTGACAGTAGCGCAGGGAGTTGCTTCCTGGTTCCCGTCAACAATTGCAGCATTTACATTCCTTCTGTTCAACCTGCTTGACTCACCTTGTCTTGCAGCAATCGCGACAATGGCACAGCAGATGCAGTCCAGAAAATGGTTCTGGTTTGCAATCCTGTTCCAGAATGTATTTGCTTATGTTGTTTGCCTGATCGTATACCAGGTAGGATCTTTCGTAACAGGCGGAGCATTTGGCGTAGGTACAGCAGTAGGATTTATCTTATTGATCTTCCTTCTGTTCATGCTCTTCAGACCAGATCCGTACAAAGATCAGAAAGTATACTCAAAACGTTCTGTGCAGGCAGCGTAATATGAAAAAAGCAAGAATGCGGAAGTGTTCTTGAATAAAATGGAGCTGGGTGCAGGAAATGTATCCGGCTCTCTGTTATAATTAGAGAAAAAGCGAGGTGTTGAAGACAATGATAGCAAATATTGTAATAATAATTTTGATAATCGGATATTGTATTTTTCTCATTTATAAAGGATATAAGAACCATAAAGAAGGGAAACATGTCGGATGCGCCGGGTGCAGCGGCAACTGTGGCAGCTGCGGTGGATGCAGTGCGGCAGCTGGAAAATCTCAATATACAAAGAAAAAGTAAAAGGTGATTAGAATGGGAAATTCAACAGGTTCTATGTTTTACGCATTCGGTGCATTCCTTTTGATTTACCTTGTAGGTGTATCCATCTATCAGATTTATCTGTGGGTTAAGAAATGGAGAGAAAATAGAGAAGAGAAAGAAGATTAAAAGAGGAATTGCAAAATGGCAGATATTATTATTGTATTAATTGTAATCATATTGCTCGGACTGGCTCTGAAAGGATCAATCAAACATTTTAAAGGAGAAGGTCCTTGTTGCGGAGGCGGTTCAGGAAGCAACAAGAAAGCAAAAACAAAGTTTTTAGACGGTCCGGTGATTGGCAGAAAAACGTTGAAGATTTCAGGAATGCACTGCGAGCATTGTGCGAATACCGTAACAAATGCATTGAATGGATTGGATGGTGTTACTGCAAAGGTGAGTTTGAAGGAAAATAGTGCAGAAGTTTCCTACGACAGAGAAATTGATCAGGCAGATTTAAAAAATGCAGTAAAAAATGCAGGTTATGAGGTCACCTCTATCTCATGAGAGTGAAACTCTGTGAGATGGCGAAGTAACTGATACAGCGAAGACCAGAAAGCAGGAGGTGTACCGTGAGTAAGAAAGAGCAGATTATTGAAAAATTAAAAGAAAACGGATGCCGGATCACAAAACAGCGTAAGATGTTGATTGATATTATTTTGGAAAATGAATGCTCAAGCTGTAAAGAAATCTTTTATAAGGCATCCCAGGCAGATGAAAAGATCGGTGTGGCAACTGTTTACAGAATGATCAATGCATTAGAAGAAATCGGAGCAATCAACAGAAAAAATATGTATAAAGTTGATTGTGCGCAGGATTGTCCGGAAGATGGGGGATGTATCATCATGCTGGATGATGATACGATCTTTAAACTTACGGAAACAGGATGGAACAAGGTGATCCGCGAAGGACTGAAACATTGCGGTTATGTAAAAGATCAAAAAGTAACATCAATTAAATTACCGGATAATAAACGATAAAATTTATCGACAAATGCAGTTAGAATTGACTATCTGCATAGTGAGTTGATATGATGTATAAAAATTTTAGGAGGTTTTATACAATGTGGGATATATTTAAATTGAAAAAAGCAGGAATCTTTGCAGGAGGTGTTCTTTTCGGAACAGCGGGAGTGAAAATTCTTGCAAGTGATGATGCAAAGAAAGTTTACACAAACTGTACAGCAGCAGTTTTAAGAGCAAAAGACTGTGTGATGAAGACAGCAACAACTGTTCAGGAGAATGCAGAAGATATCCTTGCAGAGGCTCAGCAGATCAATGAGTCACGTGCAGCAAAAGAGGCTGAGGCTGTCTACGAAGCAGAAGAAGCAGAAGAGACAGAAACTCAGGAAGAGAATATAGGTGCGCAGGATTTCAAAGAGGAAGAAGTTTAAATCTCTATGAAATTTATTGTAAAGCATGAGATCAATGGCCGCCTTCGTATCCATGTTGTCCAGAAAAGGATGACATATACGGAGGCGGATACTCTATCTTGGTTTCTCTCCAATCAGAAGAATGTAACAGATGTAAAAGTATATGAACGCACCGCAGATGCTGTGATCTGTTATGTTGGAGATAAGGAAGAGGTCTTGAATTTATTGAAGCAGTTTTCTTATGAAAATGCAATTCTTCCGGAACATGTTGCTGCAGGTTCTGGAAGAGAGCTGAATGCTGTTTATCAGGAAAAGCTGGTCATGAAGACAGTTCTTCATTATGGAAGTAAGTTATTCCTTCCAATGCCGATCCGTGCAGTGATTACATCTGTAAAATCAGTGAAATATATCTGGCACGGAATCCGTTGCCTGATGCATGGTAAGATAGAGGTTCCTGTCCTGGATGCTACAGCAATCAGCGTTTCCGTATTCCGTAGAGATTATGCTACAGCTGGATCTGTCATGTTCCTGCTTGGAATTGGTGAGATCATAGAAGAATGGACGCATAAAAAGTCTGTCGGAGATCTTGCGCGCAGTATGTCACTGAATGTCAATAAAGTGTGGCTGAAGAGAAATGAACAGGAGATTCTTGTAAAATCATCAGATATTGAGCCGGGAGACCATGTTGTGATCCGTATGGGAAATGTGATCCCGTTTGATGGGGAAGTAGTTACTGGTGAAGGAATGATCAATCAGGCATCTCTTACAGGTGAGTCACTTCCTGTAAGAAGAAGTGTAGGACAGTCTGTTTTCGCCGGAACAGTTCTCGAAGAAGGTGAGATTGAAGTTCTTGTCAAAGCGGTATCAGGCTCTACCAGATTTGAAAAGATTGTGACAATGATCGAGGATTCTGAAAAACTGAAGTCTTCTGTAGAAGGTAAGGCAGAACATCTTGCAGATAGACTTGTTCCATATACATTACTGGGGACAGGTGCAGTCTGGCTTTTGACAAGAAATATTACGAAGACACTGTCTGTTCTGATGGTAGATTTCTCCTGTGCATTGAAGCTTGCGATGCCGATCACTGTACTTTCGGCAATCCGTGAGGCAGGCGAGAACAATATCACAGTAAAGGGTGGTAAGTTCTTAGAGGCCGTGGCCGATGCAGATACAATCGTTTTCGATAAGACAGGAACATTGACAAAGGCAACGCCGACAGTGAAAGAGATTGTTGCTTTCAGTGAATACTCAGAAAATGATCTGCTTCGTATTGCAGCATGTCTGGAAGAACATTTTCCTCATTCTATGGCAAAGGCCGTTGTAGATGCAGCGAAAGAAAGACAGTTGTCTCATGAAGAAATGCACTCAAAGGTAGAATATGTTGTGGCACATGGAATCTCTTCCTCTATTGATGATAAAAAGGTTCTGATCGGAAGCAGTCATTTCATTTTCGAAGATGAAAGATGTATGATTCCATCCGAATATCAGGATAGATACGATTCATTAAAACCAGAATACTCTCATCTGTATCTGGCAATTGAGAAACAACTTGTTGCAGTTATCTGCATTGAAGACCCACTTCGTGAAGAGGCAACAGAAATGGTTCATGATCTGAAGAAAGCCGGTATCCGTAAAGTTGTTATGATGACAGGTGACAGTGAGCGTACAGCGGCGGCAATTGCGAAACGCGTTGGCGTTGATGAATATTATGCTGAGGTTCTTCCGGAAGATAAAGCGAATTTCGTTGAGAAAGAAAAAGCAGAAGGAAGAAAAGTAATTATGATCGGTGATGGGATCAATGATTCACCTGCTCTTTCAGCGGCGGATGCGGGAATTGCGATCAGTGACGGCGCAGAGATTGCAAGAGAGATTGCAGATATCACGATTGCGGCAGATGACCTGCGTGAAGTTGTGACGCTGAAACTTTTGGCAAATGCCATGATGAAGCGGATACATAAGAATTACAGAAATATCGTCGGAATCAATTCAGGACTGATTCTGCTTGGCGTGACAGGAATTGTCCAGCCGACAGTATCTGCACTTTTGCACAATGCGTCTACATTGATGATAAGCCTTGGAAGTATGAAGAATCTGCTGGATGAAAATAAAAGAACAGAACTTGAGTAGTTACTGTGAACAGCAATCTTGAGTGAAACAACATAAAATAAAAAAGGCAAGAAAAAGAACTGCCGGGATTAACTTTTGTAGAGGTTTGTCCCGGTAGTTCTTTTTTATATGTTAGGAAAGTTCTTTCCTAACATATAAAAAACGCTCCGCTCAGGATGCGCACTGCGGCGTACAAGGTAGGTGTCGCAAGCGACCGCCGCAGGCGCAAGAATGTGCCAAGGCACATTCTTTATTCTAATGAGAAACATTATCAGTAAATGATATTGATATTACGTTTTCATTATAGTATAGTAAATACATAGGTTAGGCACAACTAACGAACAAGGAAGATATGTGGAAATGAATTCATAAAACATACAGGAAAAGAATAGGTAAAGTAATAGACAATCAGATTCAGATTTCAGGAGGTAATTCAGTATGAGTGTAGTAATCATTGGAGGACATGACAGAATGGTATGTCAGTATAAGAAAGTCTGTAAACAGTTTAATTGTAAGGCGAAGATCTTCACCCAGATGTCAGCAAGCTTAAGCAAACAGATTGGAAGTCCTGATCTGATCGTTCTTTTTACAAACACAGTATCCCATAAAATGGTTCGCTGTGCAGTAGAAGAAGCCGGCAGATGCAATGCGGATGTGATTCGTTGTCACACCAGCAGTAAGAATGCGCTGGAAGAGATTCTGGAGAATGTTTGTGCATAATAAATATGCTGAATTATTGAAACTATGAAAATAGAAAAGTCCCTTCAGAAGAAATAAACTTCTGAAAGGGACTTTTTCTGTATCATGCTGCCAATTACGCAGATTATCAATCTGAACAGGATCACAGCACCAATTTCTATAACTGGATATTTTTAAAGAGATCTCCAAGGTTTGTTCCGATATCTTCTGCTTTCGGGATCACAACCTTTTCAGCTTTCTCTTCAGCCTTCTCTTTGTCTTCTTCGAGAGCTTTCATGCTAAGGCTGATCTTGCCATCTTTGATACCGATGACTTTCACTTCAACTTCATCGCCAACTGTGAGAACATCAGAAGGCATTTTTACACGCTTCTGGGAGATCTGTGAAACGTGAACCAGACCGGAAAGTCCGTTCTCCAACTTTACAAATGCTCCATAGTTCTGAAGTGTTTCTACAGTTCCTTTCAGAACAGTTCCAACCTTCATACTTGCAATTTGTGCATCACGTGCTGCTTTTTCTTTTTCCTTCAGAAGCTCACGTGCAGAAAGGACAAGACGATTATTCGCCTGGTCAACATCGATCACCTGTACTTCGATATCCTTGAGAAGATAATCTTCCAGATTCTCAATATAGGAAAGGGACAGCTTAGAAGCCGGAACGAATCCGCGAAGTCCTTCTACCATTACAATTACGCCACCGTTGACAACACCTTCAATTTTAACAGGAAGAACAGTTTTCTTATCCATATAATCCTGGACTCTGTTCCATGGATTCGCATCATCGAAATGATCTTCATAGTCTGCCATTGTTTCTGTTACTTCATTTGTCTGTAATTCTTTCATTTCTTCGCTCATTAAAAGCACCTCATTTTCTTTTTCTCGTTAATCAAAAGTATAACATATGTATGAGAAAAAATACAACAAAAGAGCCAAAATCCGTGAAGAAAATGAAAAATGCGGTTGGATTAATAGAAAAAAAATGTTACTCTACTTATTGAATAGTAAATTGTCAGGTTTAATACTTAATGAAGAAGCTGTTCATGTAAGATGACAGAATACAGAGATAAATTGATGTGAGTGTAAAAGTAAATAAGAGATAAATTTGAGAAGGAGAGATAGAAAAATGGCTGAGAATAAAAAGGTGTATGTTGTAGGTCATAAGAATCCGGATACAGATTCTATTTGTACAGCAATTGCTTATGCAAATCTTAAGACAAAGATTACCGGAGAAACGTATGAGCCTCGTCGTGCAGGGCAGCTTAATGAGGAGACACAATATGTACTGGAACACTTTGGCGTAAAAGTTCCGTTATTGCTTTCTGATCTTAGAGAACAGATTAAAAATGTGGAATTGAAAGAAAGTCAGGAAATTCAGGGAAGCCTCTCAATCCGTACAGCATGGGAAAAGATGTCAGAGATGAATACTCATACGATTCCAATCACACGTAATGGTGTGCTGGAAGGTGTGATCACAAAAGGTGATATTGCGAAATCCTATATGGAAGTCTATGATAACACAATGCTTGCGAAGGCAAGAACACAGTACCGTAATATTGCAGCGGCAGTAGAAGGTGAAATTGTAACAGGAAATGAACATGGTTATTTTTATAAAGGAAAAGTAACTGTTGCAGCATCAAGCAAAGAGTTGATGACAAGCTTTATCGAGAAAGATGATCTTGTTATCATTGGGGATCGAATTGATGCACAGCAGTGTGCAGTTGATCTGGATGCAAGCTGTATGGTAGTCTGCCAGAATGATCCGATCTCAGAAGATATTCTGCGTCAGGCAGAGGCAAAAGAAATTGTCGTTATCTGGACACAGCATGATACATTTACGGCAGCGCAGCATATCAGCCAGAGTATTCCGGTAAGATCTTTCATGACAAAGGATCAACTCGTAACATTCCGCAAGAATGATTATGTAGATGATGTGAAAGAAGTGATGGCACGCAAGCGTTTCCGCGACTTCCCTGTTGTAGATAAAGATGGAAAGTTCTTAGGTCTTGTTTCCAGACGAAGACTTCTCAATGTCAGCAAGAAACAGGTGATCCTTGTCGATCATAATGAGAAGAACCAGGCAGTAGACGGAGTGGAAGAGGCAGATGTCCAGGAGATTATTGATCACCACAGATTGAGCAGTATCGAGACGATCGGACCTGTATTTTTCAGAAATCAGCCGGTTGGATGTACAGCAACAATTGTATCTCAGATGTACGAGGAAAATGGTGTCGAAATAGATCCGGTGAATGCAGGACTTCTTTGTTCCGCGATCATTTCCGATACATTGATGTTCCGTTCCCCAACTTGTACACCACTTGATGAAAGCACAGCGAAAAGGCTTGCAGAGATTGCAGGGATCAATATAGAGAAACTTGCGCAGGCGATGTTCAAGGCAGGAAGCAACCTCAAAGGAAAGACAGCCGAGGAGATTCTCTTCCTTGATTTTAAACAGTTTACAGTGAATGATACGGTATTTGGTGTTGGTCAGGTGAATTCAATGAGCGAAGAAGAGCTTGAAGAGATTAAGGCAACAGTACTTCCGGAGATGGAAAAGACAAGACAAAATCACAGTCTGGATATGATTTTCTTTATGCTGACAAATATTATTACAGAGTCTTCTGAACTGATTTGCAGTGGTAATGAAGCAAGAGAAAAGATTATCGGAGCTTATGATTTGGAAGATAATGCACAGAAACTGATGCTCAAAGGTGTCGTATCACGTAAGAAACAGCTCGTTCCGGCACTTGTATCAGCACTGCAGCAGTAAGAAGCCCAAGACATTTTTAAATAGAAAGTCAGAACCGTCTCCGTAACAGGGGACGGTTTTCAGGAGGAAAGAGAAATGGCGAAACAGGTATGGAAAGCCGGTAATATGGTCTACCCGCTTCCGGCAGTTATGGTAAGTACGGCAGATAAAGAAGGAAATACGAACATTTTTACCGTTGCATGGACAGGAACTGTATGTACAAATCCGGCGATGGTATATATTTCCGTAAGACCGGAAAGATATTCGTATCATATGATTGAAGAGAGCGGAGAGTTTGTGATCAATCTGACAACCGAACAGCTCGCCCATGCGACTGATTACTGTGGTGTGCGCTCCGGCCGGGATGTGGATAAATGGAAAGAGTGTCATTTGACTGCGAAAAAGGCAGAGAAGCTTACTTACGCACCGGTCATTGAAGAAGCACCGGTCAATATTGAATGTGTAGTGACAAAAATTGAGAAACTTGGAAGTCACCATATGTTTCTTGCAGAAGTGAAAGCGGTTCAGGTGGACGAGTCCTATATGGATGAGAAGGGCAAATTCGAACTCAATAAGACAGGTCTTCTGGCATATTCCCATGGAGAATATCTTGGACTTGGAAAAAAGATCGGAACGTTTGGATACAGCGTGAGAAAAAAGAAGACCGTTGACAAACGAACTGCTAAGAAGATCACAACAAAAAATGAATCAAGGAGCAAGAAATCTCCAGAGAAAAGAACTGTGAATAAAAATGCAACATTCAGAAAGAAAGGAAAAGCTAAGAAATGATTTCATTTGAAAATGACTATTCAGAAGGCGCACATGAGGAAATCCTGCGCAGACTGGCAGAAGTAAATAAAGAAGGAATTACAGGATACGGAAATGATTCATATTGTGAATCCGCAAAGGAAAAAATCCGTCAGGCATGTAAATGCCCGGAGGCAGACATTTACTTCCTTGTGGGAGGAACACAGACAAATCAGACAGTAATTGATTCCGTGCTCCAGAGCTATGAAGGCGTTATCGCAGCTGAGACAGGTCATGTTGCATCACACGAGGCGGGTGCGATTGAAGCATCCGGTCATAAAGTACTGACCCTTCCGCAGCTGGAAGGAAAGATTCAGCCCAAAGATGTGGCAGATTATTTGAATCAGTTTTATAGTGATGGGAATCATGAACACATGGTTTTCCCGGGGATGGTCTACATCTCTCACCCAACAGAGTATGGCACACTGTATACACGTGGCGAACTCGCAGAGCTTTCTGATATCTGTCAGCAGTACCATATTCCACTGTATCTCGATGGAGCACGTCTTGGATATGGTCTTGCAGTAGAAGATACAGATGTGACAATGGAAGATATTGCAGAATATTGTGACATTTTCTATATTGGTGGAACAAAGGTAGGTGCCTTCTGCGGAGAGGCAGTTGTATTTACAAAAGAAAATGCACCGAGACATTTTGTGACACTGATCAAACAGCACGGAGCACTGCTTGCCAAAGGGTGGTTCCTTGGTGTTCAGTTTGATACGTTATTTACAGATGATCTGTATATGAAAATCAGTAAGAATGCAATCACAACAGCTGCGAGACTAAAAGAAATTCTGAAAGAAAAAGGATATGACTTCTATATTGATTCTCCGACGAACCAGATCTTTGTTGAGATGGAAGATGAGAAGCTGAAAGAACTGGAGAAGAATGTCAGGGTCAGCTTCTGGGAGAAGACGGATGAGAAGCATACGGTAGTCAGATTTGCCACTAGCTGGGCAACGGATATGAGGAAAGTCGAGAAGCTGGGGGAGTATTTATAAAAAAGTAAGAATATAAATAATAGCAAATGCAGATAATATGTAGAAGCCTATAAAATGAGAATCATTATCAAATAGAAATATTGCGTTTTGCAAAGAAACTTGATAGAATACATATGGTTAGAGAAAACTAACTGTGTGAATAAATCATGTATACTCCTTTGTCTGTAATACCTGAACACAGACGAGGGAGTCCTCAGAAAGGATGGACAACTATGAATTATCTGGAAATTGAAAAAGTAATTGGAAGAGAAATTATCGATTCACGCGGAAATCCAACGGTTGAGGCGGAAGTGCATCTTGTAGATGGAACTGTAGCAAGAGGTGCAGCTCCAAGTGGTGCTTCTACCGGAGAATTTGAGGCACTTGAACTTCGTGATGGAGACAAGTCAAAATTCGGTGGAAAAGGTGTTTCCCGTGCAGTAGAAAATATTAATACAACAATCAACAGTGCGTTGGTTGGAATGGATGCAGGAGACACTTATGCAATTGATCAGGCAATGATCCAGGCAGATGGAACAAAAGATAAATCAAATCTTGGCGCAAATGCAATTCTTGCGGTTTCAATCGCATGTGCAAGAGCGGCAGCAGATGCACTTGAGATTCCGCTGTACCGTTTCCTTGGAGGAGTGAATGGAAACAGACTTCCTGTTCCAATGATGAACATTGTAAATGGTGGGTGTCATGCACTTTCTTCCGGACTGGATGTGCAGGAGTTCATGATCATGCCGGTGGGAGCGCCGTCTTTTAAAGAATGCATCCGCTGGTGTACAGAGGTATTCCATGCACTTGCAGGAATCTTGAAAGACAGAGGACTTGCAACATCTGTAGGCGATGAGGGTGGATTTGCCCCGGCACTGAAATCAGACGAAGAAGCAATCGAGACAATTCTTGAGGCTGTGAAAAAGGCCGGATATGAGCCTGGAAAAGACTTCAAGATCGCGATGGATGCGGCATCTTCAGAATGGAAGACAGGGACGATTGGAGAGTATAAACTTCCAAAGGCAGGAACAGTCTATACTTCAGAACGGCTCATTGACCACTGGAAGAAACTGGTAGAGAAATATCCGATCATCTCAATTGAAGATGCACTTGATGAGGAAGACTGGGAAGGCTGGAAAAAGCTGACAGCAGAGCTGGGAGATAAAGTCCAGCTGGTTGGAGATGATCTTTTTGTCACAAACACAGAGAGACTGGCGAAAGGAATTAAGCTTGGATGCGGAAATTCTATTCTGATCAAACTAAATCAGATTGGATCTGTATCTGAGACTCTTGAAGCAATCAAGATGGCACACAAAGCAGGTTACACAGCAATTTCTTCCCACCGTTCCGGTGAGACAGAGGACACAACGATTGCAGATCTTGCAGTAGCACTGAATACCTGCCAGATCAAGACCGGAGCGCCGAGCCGTTCGGAGCGTGTAGCGAAATATAATCAGTTACTCCGCATCGAGGAAGAACTTGGAACAAGCGCAGTATATCCGGGAAATGACGCATTTAATGTGAAATAACATCAGTAAAATAGCCTGACAGTCAGGAAAATCCATGCATTTTATGATCTCAGCGGGATGAAATGCATGGATTTTTGTGCATGTATTTCTTTGATTTTCATCTAGATTTTTTTAGCTATATGTCATACAATAGAAATGTAATTGCCATCAGGCAACATAATATTTAATAATATTTGGAGGATTTCATTATGAAGAAACCGGTTCTGGTCATTATGGCAGCAGGAATGGGAAGCAGATATGGCGGGCTGAAGCAGATTGACCCGGTAGATCAGGAAGGACATATTATTATGGATTTCTCGATCTTTGATGCAAAACGCGCAGGATTTGAGAAAGTCGTATTTATTATTAAGAAAGAAAATGAAGCAGATTTTAAAGAGGCTGTTGGAAAGAGAATTGAGAAGATCATGGATGTAGCGTATGTATTCCAGGATCTGAACAATCTCCCTGAAGGTTACGAAGTTCCGGAAGGACGTGTAAAGCCTTGGGGAACAGCGCATGCTGTTTTAAGTGCGATCGATGAGGTGGATGGACCATTTGCAGTAATCAACGCGGACGATTATTACGGACGTCATGCATTTGAGACGATCTATGAATTCCTTACAACACATGAAGATGATGATAAGTACCGTTATACAATGGTAGGTTATCGTCTGAAGAATACAGTTACAGATAACGGACATGTTGCTCGTGGCGTATGCGAACTCAATGAGGCGAAAGAGCTGGTTGGAATCACAGAGCGTACAAAGATCGAGAAGCGTGACGGTGGAATCGCTTTCTCAGAAGATGACGGAGAGACATGGACAACTATCGATGGAGATACTCTTGTATCCATGAATATGTGGGGATTCACAAGAAGTATTTTAGATGAGATCAAAGCAGGATTCCCGGCATTCCTTGATAAAGGTATTAAGGAGAATCCGATGAAATGTGAGTACTTCCTGCCATCCGTAGTCAGTGACCTTCTGGCAGAGGGCAGAGCAACCGTAAGAGTGCTTGAATCCGAAGATAAATGGTATGGAGTTACATACAAAGAGGACAAGCCGGTTGTAGTTGCAGCGGTACAGGCTTTGAAAGACGAAGGTCTTTATCCACAGAAATTGTGGGATTAGATTATGTGTTGTCAGTTACAGAATTTGTGAATCATAATGATCATGCAACATTTTTACCATAAGAGGAACTATTCGTATAAAGATTTTTGTGGTGGATGTGTTATAATCAGAGACAACAAAGCAAAGATAAGCAAGCTGCTGAACACAGTTACTGTGAGGAGCAGCAATTTGAGCAATAAAGCTCAGAGGAGGAATTTTAAAATGGCAAAATTATATCATCAGGAAGATTGCGATTTAAACTTATTAAATGGTAAGACTATAGCTATTATCGGTTACGGTAGCCAGGGTCATGCTCATGCGTTAAATGCAAAGGAATCAGGTTGTGATGTTATCATCGGTTTATACGAAGGTAGCAAGTCTTGGAAGAGAGCTGAAGAACAGGGCTTCAAGGTTTACACTTCTGCAGAAGCTGCTAAGAAGGCTGACATCATTATGATTCTTATCAATGATGAATTACAGGCTAAACTTTACAAGGAAAGTATTGAACCAAACCTTGAACCAGGTAACATGTTAATGTTTGCTCACGGTTTCAACATTCACTTCAACCAGATTGTACCACCTAAGGATGTTGATGTAACAATGATTGCACCAAAGGCTCCAGGTCATACTGTAAGAAGCGAATATCAGGCTGGTAAGGGTACTCCTTGCTTAATCGCTGTAGAACAGGATGCTACTGGTCAGGCTAAGGATATTGCACTTGCTTACGCTTTAGCTATTGGTGGTGCAAGAGCTGGTGTTCTTGAAACTACTTTCAGAACTGAAACTGAAACTGACTTATTCGGTGAACAGGCTGTTCTTTGTGGTGGTGTTTGTGCATTAATGCAGGCTGGTTTTGAAACACTTGTAGAAGCTGGCTATGACCCAAGAAATGCTTACTTCGAATGTATCCACGAAATGAAGCTTATCGTTGACTTAATCTACCAGAGTGGTTTTGCAGGTATGAGATACTCTATTTCTAATACTGCTGAATATGGTGATTACATCACAGGTCCTAAGATTGTCACAGAAGAGACAAAGAAAGCTATGAAGAAGATTCTGGCTGATATTCAGGACGGTACTTTTGCAAAAGACTGGATTTCTGAAAACCAGACAAGCTGCATGCACTT
>ERZ780150.1401-NODE-1401-length-15812-cov-3.856508_pt1 | contig 15812 bp, 16 predicted proteins | sample MGYA00511019_ERZ780150 | MGnify/ENA primary metagenome ERZ780150 (study PRJEB29588, sample SAMEA2151633) | human gut metagenome | biome: human gut; feature: human-associated habitat; material: faeces | place: Denmark | collected 2008/2010 ...
AAGGAAACCGGGTACATACCAATTTACTACAATACACAGTTATATAGACAGTCTCTTTATCCTGCCCCCCGAAACCGGGCATCCAACTAACCTCATAAACTTTTATTTATCGGGCTTCAATATTTACATCCAAGGCATAATCGGAGGCAGTATACAGAACGGATGTCCTGCAGGGTCAATCATCACCCGCCAACGGTCGTCATATTGGTACTCCGATAAGCTTGCGCCGCACGACAAGGCATATTTCACCCCTTCTTCCACATCCTGAACGTGAAAGTCCAAGTGCGCCATTTGCTGCTGCGCATCCAGTGTAGCAGGCCACACGGGCGGCACATAATCATCCACCTGTTGAATGGTAATCCAGGTTGGGGTTCCTGTTTGTTCCAAATTTACTAAGACTGTATATTCTTCACCCTTGAACCGCGTCCAGCCAAGCAATTTTTCATAAAATGCAGACAACTCGTCCGCGTGATTGGAATCCAAAACGACATTCCATCCCACAAGATTAAGTGCCATTATACAATCCCTCCACATTTTTAATCTGACAGGTACGCCTTATTTGCCTGAGGCGTACAAACGCATAACCACTTTTTTCATTTTAATATGACAGTTTGGAAATGTCAAACAGCTCATTTCGTTTCATTATTTCATGCTGCCGCCCATAACCCTGTTTGTTTGCCTGGGCACCATTATACCCTTGCAGAAGTGTATTGCACACAGCGGAAATGCTGATTCTATGGGCCTTTCTGGCTAGGAAAAGATTTTATTATCGCCGAATATTTACTGTTTTTTATAATGGGCAACAGCGCAAAAAGGAGAAAAAGCCGATGAATATAAAAAATATGGACATTGTGCGCGAATACGGCCGGCCGCCGTTCCGGGCGATAGTCCTGCACGGAGGCCCCGGGGCTCCCGGATGTGCCGCAGGCTTCCTCAGTTTTCTTATTATGTCCTTGAAAAATGCGGCCATGATCCATGGAAAGAAAAATACGCAAGGAAGCGGTTCCTGGATTTGCTGGAAGCAGAAGTAAATTACTTGATAAAACCTGCGGAACTCCGGACGTCCAGACTATTATAAAAAGATTCCGGGCCGGGGAACCGGAAAGAAAGAGGCATGAAATGGAAATAGAAACAGAACGGCTGAGAATTACCGCTCTTACTCCCGAACAGCTTGATTGGTGGCTAAACGATTTGCCCCGGCTGGAAGAAAAGCTGAACTGCTCCTACCAGGCCGAACCGCTGGAAGGAATATTCAAAGAAATTGTTTCCGGACAGTTGGAAATTACCAGACAGGACAGCGAAAACTACCTGTGGCACAGCTTTTGGCTTCTCATCAGAAAATCCGATAATGTCGTTGTAGGCTCCGCTGATTTTAAGAATGTACCCGATGAAAAAGGCCAGGTTGAAATAGGCTATGGCCTGGGAAAAGCCTTTGAACATGAAGGATATATGACGGAAGCCGTCCGCGCCATGTGCAGCTGGGCAAAGGAGCAGGAAGGGGTGTCCTGTATCATTGCGGAAACGGAAGCAGACGGCTTTGCCTCCCAGCGTATCCTAAAGCGCTGCGGTTTTACGGAATATGCAGGGAATGATACCATCTGGTGGAGAATGCAGCCGGAATCAGACAGTTAATATCAGGAAATTATCCTCCATATACAAGCAGGCTCCCCATGAAATCCCGATAAAAATAAACCCAGAAACCATATTACAAAACTGTAACCTTCAGGAAAGCCAATATGATACCTTCCCATAAGAAAATCCGGTATCCTGTGAATCAGAAAGACAACACCATCAATTAACCGGAATGAAATATGGAAAGGATGAATGGATATGAAAAAAAGGATCGTTATCATGCTTCTGCTGGCGGCAGTGATGCTGAACGGCTGTAAGGCAGACAGCACAGCGGAGCGTCCGGCGGCGGATTCTGTGACAGCATTGGACAGCGTAGCGCAAACAGGAGACAACAAGGCAGAAGACAAAAAGGCAGAGGAAAGTGCAGTAAAAGAAAGCGCAACAAAGAAAAAAACAGCAGAGGAAACAGCAGCAGGCGAATCAGCGGGAGAGTCCTCCGGGCAGCCGCCGGAAACAGAAGAAGGAATTACTGTAATCGGTGAGTTTGCCAGACTTTCCGCAGAGGAAGGAAACTGGAAAGGGCTGACAACAGAAGAAAAGCTGGAGGATTTCGATTTCCTGTATCAAACCCTGAAAGAGAATTACCCCTACTGGAATCTGGCCGAGCGGACGCAGAATATAGATTTGGAAGAGCAGTACCGGATCTGCAGGGAAAAAATAAAAAACTCCGAAACGGACATGCAGCTCTTCACAAATATACAGGGGTTCGTAGGACCATGCGGCGGAATCGGCCACTTGCAGCTTGTTGTTGAAAATTGGGCGGATGATTACAGCAACCTGGACGGCATTTCCGAAGATTTACTCCCTCTCATGCGAAAAATCAGTGATGCCTATGCAAATGATACTTCAGTTGCAGCATATAAGAAGATTGAAAAATCATTTCAAAAAGCATGGGAAAAAGTCCAGGCGTACTATGAAGAACAGGGGATGTCTGACTTGCTTCAGTCAGACCCGGGTTCCATGGCGCAGGAGGATGAAACAGGAGATACCATACTTCTGGACAGCGGCGAAACCGGTAATCTTTTATACGGGATCATTGAAGAAGGAAAGACTGCCTACATTAAAATAAGATTTTTTGACATGGATTATTATGAAGAAGACCGTAAAATCCTGACCGGCTTATACGAAAAATACAGCGATTATGAAAATGTCATTTTTGATTTAACCGATAACGGAGGCGGCGGAATGCCCTACTTTGACGATCTCATTATGGCTCCTAACATTGACCATACCTGTACCGCCGACACATACCAATTTGTAAAAAACGGCAGCTATAACCGCAAATTCATGGATTTTTCTGAATATAAGCCTGTCAGTGAGGTCCCCGAACTGCCCAGATTGAATCGGGAAGACCTTTCCGGACTTGATTTATTTGTGGCCGATACCTATAAGGTTGAGCCTTCCGGAGAAAAGAAAGCCCTGAAAGGAAAACTGTGGATGCTGGTGAACGAAAATGTGTATTCCTCCTCCGAATATGCGGCCATGTTCACGAAAGCCACCGGATTTGCAACTCTTGTGGGGCGGACGACAGGCGGCGACGGAATCGGTTCCGAACCTCTGCCCATCGTCCTTAAGAACAGCGGCCTCATCGTGCGGTACAGCCCTGTTTACGGAACTACCCCTGACGGCGCGGGCAGCGAGGAATTCGGAACGGAACCTGATATCCTTTCCCCGGAAGGCGAAAGCCCGTTGGAAACCTGCCTGAAAGCTATTGGCTAAAAAAACGGGGCAATGTTTTTATATTAATGAAATAGCATTAAGTAGACAGCATTGAAAATGTGTCATTGACAAATATTCAATAGAGGAGTAAGCTGAAAACAGAAAGAGAGAGGATCCATATGAGAGTTTCCAAAGAACCTGAAGTCAGAAAACAGGAAATGCTGGACACCGCCATGCGGGTATTTGCCGAGAAAGGTTTTGAAGCAACTACCATGAAGGATATTGCTGCTGAAATGAATGTGGTTTCCGGGCTTTGCTACCATTATTTCCAGAATAAACAGCAGCTGTATGAAGAAGCTTTGACGCACTATGCAGAAGAGTGCAGCGAGCCTTTTATCCAGATTTTCAGGAATACAAAGCAGCCGCTGGAAGAGTGCATGAAGGCTGTTATTGCATTCCTGTATCAGGAGGAAGGAAAATATAAATACGCCTCTTTTTTTGATAAAAAAGGAAATGAATTTTTTCATCGCCAGCTGAGTATGCATATGGAGGAGAAAATTGCCCCATACCTTGCGGAATATCTCAGGTGCCGCTCTGAAATGGGAGAAATCCACGTGGATTATCCGGAGCAGACAGCTCTTTTTATTTTAAGCGGCCAGTCCCCCATCCTCATTGATGAAAGGATTCCATTAAAGGAAAAGACAGAACTGCTGCACAAATTGATTTATAAAATATTACAGTAGGCCGGCCCCGCTGTTTTGGCGGGGCTTTTCTGCAAAATGCTATTGAATATAAGTCAATGACATGGGTTTAATCATTTGTGAAGCAATTATTGTCCTGAAGAATTATCCTAAAATGCTATATTACACGGACAGTTCTGCTCTTGTAGGCCTGAAGGTGAAAACGCACCAGTTTACGGCAAAAAACAATATTTGAAAGGACGGCGCCAGAGAATGGAAGAGACGAGCAAAAAAATAACAACAGATTATTTCAACAAAACAGCGGAGGATTACGACACAAGCCATGACGGAAAATTTGTCCAATGTATGTACCGGGAAATTCTTGCCCGCGTACCGGATACCAGAGGACAGCGGCTTCTTGATTTGGGCTGCGGCAACGGCAATATACTAAAAACCCTGAATGAACGCATCCTGGCAGAATATTACGGCCTGGATATTTCGGAAAAAATGATTGAAGAGGCGGGAAAGAAACTGGGGAAGGCGGCGCGGCTTCAGGTGGGAGACGCGGAACAGCTGCCCTATAAGGACAATTTTTTTGATGTGGTGGTTTGCAATGCGTCCTTCCACCATTACCCGAACCCGGAAAAGGCCGCCGCAGAAATGGGCAGAATCATAAAATCCGGCGGCCTTCTAATACTCGGTGACCCCACAATGCCCTCCATAATGATTGAGGTGTTTAACTGGGCGTTAAAGTGGAGCAGTTCTGGTGACGTTAAGCTGTGGAAGAAACGGGAAATCAGGGAGCTTTTTGGAAGATGCGGCTTTGCGATGGAGGATTGGAAGCGGATTAATTACAGATGCTTTGTCTGTAGTTTGAGGAAAAAATAAAGGGAACCTGAACGGTTATTATAACCAAAAGATTCTGCGTTGCCGGCGGTACAAACCACATTTAGATTAAAATAGGAACATTTCATTTAAAGAAAAGGACAGATGCTGTATGCCACAAAACAGCATTTTGTCCTTTTTCCTGTTTTGATCTTAAAATATGGAAATTTTATGATTTCCGGGAAGGTAGAAAAGGGCTTTTTTTTCAGATATACTTATTACAGACGTCGGGAAAGAAAATGCATGCAAGCAGACACAAATGTTAGTGTATCGGAAACATATAAAAAGAAACTTCAGGAAAAGTAAATACAGGCTTTGTTGAGTTGTACGTGACTTTAGTTACATGAGCGCTAAAGTGCGCAGATAGGAGTAAAAATGAGAGGGAAAAAGTTATTGGCATTGACACTTGCAGGAATGATGGCTCTGGGTAGCCTGACCGGATGTTCAGGCAGTAATACTGAGGATACCGCAGGAAAATCGGATTCCAACGTTAAGTCGGAAACTGTAGCGGACAATGGAGAGCAGATCACGCTGACCTTTCTGCGGGCAGGAACCTCTGAGAATGTGCAGAAGGTCTATGAGGAGCTGATTGCTGCTTACGAGAAAGAACATCCGAATATTAAAATAGAATATGAGCAGGTTGGTTTTGGCGGCGAACTGGAAACAAAGCTGAATACCCTGTATGCCAGCGGGATGGCGCCTGATATCGTACGTGCCCCCATCAGCACTATTGCAGAACGCGCATCCAGAGGACAGTATGCGAATCTGGATTCTTATATAGAAAACTGGGAGGAAAAGGATGACATTATGCCTTCCGCACTGGAGGTGGCCAGCTATGACGGACACAATTATGGCATTGCCATCGGCATAGAAGCAAGTTTTTTGTTTTACAGGAAGGATATGTTCCGTGAAGCAGGTCTGAATCCCGATACACCGCCCGCTGACTGGGACGAACTTCTGGAATATGCCGAAAAACTGACGGTAAGAGACGGTGATGCTGTAACACGGGCCGGTTTTTCCATACCAACCTCCGCCGGACACAGCACTTTCATTCCTTTTGCCAGACAGAACGGCGCACAGCTTGTAGATATTGAAAAAAATGTACCGACCTTTAACGATGAAAAATCTGCAGAAGCATTGGATTATTTGAGCCGGTTCAGCAAGGAAAATTTACTGATTCCATTTATTAATAATAAAGATGATAATCCTTTTGACAGTGGGAAAGCGGCTATGACGTACGGCAATATAAATTCTTATATAACCCTTCAGGCAAAGGAAGTGGATTGGTTGGATGAATTGGGTTTCGCGCCGGGAATACAAAAGGAAAAGATCAGTTCTTTCGGCGGTTGTCAGATTATGTTTATGAGTGAAGAAGGCAAGCATAAGGAAGAAGCCTGGAATTTTATGAAATACTTATTTGAAAATGAAAATGTATGGAAGCTTACAACAGAAGCAGGAGCAGCTCCCGTAAAACTGTCTTTAAAGGAGCAATATCTGGAAGCTTATCCGGAAATAGGTTCGGCTTATCTGGAAGCATTGGAATATGCCGAAGGTATGCCCAAAGTAACCTGGGCAGCACTTTTTGAAGAAGCGATCTGTACGGCTTATGAAGAAGCTATGTATGGGAAGAAGGATGGACAGCAGGCTTTGAATGATGCTTATGACTGGCTGATGAAAGAAATGAAGAATTAGCGGGTTTGATTTTTCAAACCTGCTCCAAGGAGGAAAATGGATGCATCGCAGAAAAAAGAAGATCGGAAATGAAACGGTTGGATATCTGTTTATTGCGCCTTATTATATATTCTTTGTATTTATGCTTCTTATGCCGATACTGAATACGGTCATAAACAGCTTTACGAATTATGATTTATATGAAAAAAGAGATTTTATAGGACTGCAGAATTACGTAAATCTTCTCCATGATTCTTTGTTTCTCCAGGCATTAGGCAATACTCTTCTTTATACCGTTTTATACATTGTTCCCAGTATGGGGCTGGGGCTGCTTCTGGCTTTGCTCTTAAGTAATGAAGGAAGGGGTTTTAAGTTTTTCAGAGCCGCATTTTATATTCCATATGTCATTTCAATGGTATGCGCTTCAACGATTTGGATGTGGATTTTCGATCCTGCCAGCGGAATACTGAACCAGATGCTGAGAGTACTTGGTTTCTCGGCCGGAAACTGGCTGAAGGATCCGGATATTGCCATGTACTGTGTAGTATTGGTAAGTGTGTGGAAGTCGCTTGGATACTGTATGCTGATTAATCTTTCCGGTATTAAAGGAATACCGGGATACCTGTACGAGGCGGCAAGGCTGGATGGTGCGAATGGCTTTCAGAGATTCAGATATATTACGCTGCCCATGCTTCAGCCTACAACATTTTTCCTGTTTATTACATCCTGCATAGCCTCTTTTAATGTTTTTGAACAGGTAAATGTTTTGACGGCAGGCGGTCCGCTGAACAGGACAACCACAATTGTTCATCAGATTTATACAAGAGGGTTTACACAGTTCAAAATGGGATATGCATCAGCAATGTCGGTAGTACTTTTGCTTATTGTCAGTGTCATAACACTTGTAAATTTCAGGTATGGGAATCAGGGCAAGGATATAGATATCGGATAAGGAGACTGCTATGGCACAAAAAAAGACAGTTCGTTTGTTCATTTTTATATTTTGTATTATCCTCAGCATAATTACACTGCTTCCATTGTTTCTGATGCTTCTCACATCAGTGAAGAGTATTTCTGAAATTAATGCGGAACAATTTATCTTTATCCCTGAAAAAATTTTGTTTTCAAATTATGCTGAAGCGATGCAAAAAGGTGACTGGATAATATATTTTAAAAATACAGTTATTGTGACGGGGATTACAGTTACAGTCAGTCTGGTTATTAATTCTCTTGCGGGCTATGCCTTTGCAAGAATTCCCTTTAAAGGCAGAGATGTACTTTTTTTCCTGGCGATGATAGGCATGATGATTCCCAGCCAGGTGATTATGATTCCTGTATTTATCCAGCTGAAGGAGTTTCCCCTTGCAGGAGGAAATAATATATGGGGACACGGTGGAACAGGTTTGATTAATACCTATTCAGGTCTGATACTGCCATATATAGCAGGTGCGTTTGGCGTATTTTTATGCAGACAGTTTTACATGAATATTCCTCAGGCGCTGGATGAAGCGGCAAAAATTGACGGATGTTCCAGAATTAAAGCTTATGCCCATATTTTTCTTCCATTAAGCAAACCGGTATTGGCTACGCTGGCTGTATTGAAAGCTTCACAGACCTGGAATGATTATTTATGGCCCTTAATTATGATAAGCAATAATAACAGAAAAACGGTACAGGTAGCATTGGTAAGTACTTTTGTTACGGAGGTTTCAACAAACTGGAATCTTTTGATGGCGGGAACTGCGATTGTTATGCTTCCGTTGGTAATCCTGTTCCTTTTTACCCAGAAGTATTTTGTGGAAGGAGTGGTTTCAAGTGGAATCAAAGGCTGAAAGACCCAATATAGTGCTGATTAACTGCGATGATTTGGGATATGGGGATGTAGGCTGTTATGGCTCAAAGGTAAACCATACCCCCGGGATTGATTATCTGGCGGAAAATGGCATGCGCTGTACATCTTTCTATATGGCGTCCCCCGTTTGTTCACCTTCCCGGGGAGCAATGATGACAGGGTGTTATCCTCCAAGGATTGGATTTGAATCTTTTGAAGGAGAATGGGTGCTTTTCCCAGGACAGGGAGTAGGTCTTAACAGAAATGAAATTACAATTGCAAAGATACTCCAAAATGCCGGATATCGGACTAAACTTGTGGGCAAATGGCATTGCGGCGATCAGGAGGAGTTTCTGCCTGTTAACCATGGATTCGATGAATATTATGGACTTCCTTACAGTAATGATATGGGAAGGCAGGTCTTTAAGGAAAACTTTCCGCCGCTTCCGTTGATATCTGGAAAGACTGTTATTGAGGAACAGCCGGATCAAAGAACGATAACTGAGAGATATGTTGAACAATGCAGGCTTTTTTTACGGGAAAATAAAGAAAGAAATTTTTTCCTTTATCTGGCCCATATGCATGTGCATCTGCCTCTTTACGCAGGAGAAGAGTTTGTTAAGAAATCTGTTAATGGTGATTTCGGAGCTTGCGTGGAGGCGATTGACTGGTCGGTACGTGTCATATTACATGAGTTAAGACAATTGGGATTAGAAGAAAAAACATTGGTAATTTTTACATCAGACAATGGTGGAAGAGGAGATCATGGAGGAAGTAATGCGCCTCTTCGGGGAAAAAAGGGAACTACATGGGAAGGAGGACAGCGGGTTCCCTGTATTTTTTACTGGCCGGGGCATATTGCGCCACGGCAGATATGTGATGAACTAATCAGTTCCCTTGATTTTTACAGGACGCTGGCTCAATTAGGTCAGGGGGAGATGCCGGAAAATATAAAGAATGACAGTCTTGATATACGCAGGGTAATATTTGATAACGAAAAAAGTCCAAGAGAAAGTTTCTTTTATTACATTATGGGCAATCTGGAGGCTGTCAGAGACAGAGAATGGAAACTGCACGTTGCTAAGGACGGCAAGACAGTAAAACTGCTTTATCATATTGTGGACGATCCTGGTGAGAATGAGAATGTTTACGACAGCTATCCTGAGGTAGTGAGACGTTTGGAAGGGAAACTTGCTGAATGCAGAGAAGAATTGGGGGATTCTATACAGGGAATAAAAGGAAAGCAGGTAAGGTCTATAGGCAGGGTGGACAATCCCCATCCATTGACAGAATATGATGTGAATCATCCCTACGTGGTTATGATGTATGATAGAGAAGAGGTTGGTTGAACATAGAGATTTTATGATAAAATATGTTTACAGCCTGTCTGCTGAATAAGTATGCAGCTGCCCCAAACGGTATTCCTGGCAGGAATTACATTTTGGGGCAGTTTTGTAATATATAACAGGGGGAAGATTTATAGATGAAACAGGGGAAAAAAGCCTGTCTGTGGCGTACTATCAGAGGAAAAATGAGGATATCTTATTTCGTTATTATCTTTATTATGTGTGCGGTATTGCTTATTTCTTATTTTGCCTCCCGGGCAACGATTGAAAAAAATGCGATAGAAAGCAGCATGGCGACACTAACAGTAGTATCGGAAAAGGTAGATGGACAGATATCTTACATTGTAAATTTAAGCGACTTGATTTACAATAGTTCTATTGTAAACTCTCATATCAGAGATATGATGGACAGCAGTGAATTATATGAGAGGCACTATAATTATGTGCAGATTTATCGTTCCATGCAGGATTATTATGATTCGCTTTCTATGAATAATAAGGACTGTCAAATCATGTTATTTAACAGAGAACAGGGAATATTATATTATTCATGGACATTTGATGAGCCGCAGGTCGGGGATGTGTTGGAGGATATACCGGATATTGCTGAAAAGGGAACCATGCGTTATGCGATTGTCAGAGATAGTTATGGGAATAAAGAAAAAGGCAGTTACTGTTATTTTTATAATTTATACTCTGGAGTTCAGAAAGAAGAAGATCAGCTTTGCGTGATTATCGGCATTCGGCAGCAGGATTTGGATGATTCCCTTGAAGCACTGGAGGATAGCAGCAGTGGTGTAACTCTTATGGAAACAGACAGCAGATTACTTTATCAGATTGGCGAAAGTGTAAATATGTCGGAGACCGTAAGAATAGAAAAAACAGATCATAATGTATGGGAAGAAGCAAACGGAACCTTCATTACCCATGAAGCCGGAGAAACCTATCTGAACCTGTTTACCACATTGGATACGGTGCATTGGAAGCTGGTACAGACAATACGTATGAAGGATGTGATGCAGGGCTTTGACACCTGGTGGAAAATAAGTATTTTTTGCCTTATGCTGGTCATTGCGGCCGTTTTTGCGGTTCTTTATTTGCTGGATAGAAGTATATTAAAGCCTGTTAATTACCTTTATCAGGATATGGAACGGATGAAGGAAGGGCAGAAGCCGCTTCGGCTTCCGGAAAGAATAGGAAAAGATGAAATCGGTAATCTGACCAGGCAGTTTTATGAGATGGTGGGGCAGATTGAGGTTTTGGAGGAACAGCGTATCAGTAATGAAAAACAAAAAAGGCGGCTGGAAATCGAGGCGTTGCAGGCCCAGATCAATCCGCATTTTCTGTATAATACAATCAATGCGGTAAAAATGGTGCTCAGAATGGGAAGAAATGAGGAGGCCGGTGCGGCGCTGACCGCCCTGGTGGATATCCTGAAAAATACACTTTCCAATTCTAACAGCTATGTAACGCTTCAGCAGGAGGAACAGCTGCTGCAAAGTTATTTGTTTATACAGCATCTGCGATATGATGATTTTCAGTTTCGGATGGAAATCCCGGAGGATTTAAAAAAGTATCGGATTCTGAAGTTTATGATTCAGCCTTTTATAGAAAATTGTTTCCTGCATGGCTTTGAAGAAATAACGTCTGATACACGGATTGAAGTGTGCATGTTAAAGGCGGACGGCCACTTGAAAATCAGTATTTCGGATAATGGAAACGGAATGGATGAGGAAGTGATACGGGAAATAAAAAGCTGCCGTAAAAAAGAACGGGGACTGAACGGAATTGGAATCGGAAACGTTATTGAACGTGTGCGGAGAAATTACGGTGACGACTGTTATGTGGACATCCGGAGCGAATTAGGCGAAGGAACTCACATATTACTTGTTTTGCCGTTGCTTGGGAGTGAACCAAATGAAGATATTAATCGTTGACGATGAACCGATTATGCGTAATGGCTTGAAGGTGACAATAGACTGGCAAACCTATGGCTTTGAAGTTCTGGATGCCGTGGCAAACGGGAAAAAAGCTCTTCAGGCTTGTGAGGAAAAAGGCGTTCCTGATATTGTGATAACTGATATCCGTATGCCGGTTATGGATGGGCTGGAGCTGACAAGGGAAATGCTTCTGCGGTATCCGCTTGTAAAGATTGTCATTATTTCGGCGTATGATGATTTCAAATATGCGCAACAGGCGATTGGCCTTGGGGCGAGTGAATATATTCTGAAAGCAGATTTGGACTGTGATACACTTCTTGCGGTTCTCCTGAAGATGAAAGGTCAGCTTGAAAAGCTTCATACTGTGGAAAAAGAACGGGAAACGGTATCCGGGCTAATGGGGCAATTGCAGGAAAATCTGCTTTTACGGCTTTTGACAGGAGCCTGTTATGAAGCGGATGTACAAAGAAGGATGGCGGAACTGGATATGGAACTGGAACCTGAAAACCTGATTTTGGTTCAGTTTTGTACAGAATTCGAAAATGAGGACAAGCAGGAACTTTTTCGTAAACTTCTGTTTGAAGAGAAGGAGATTTACCATCCTTATTGGATCGTTTCCAGCAAAAAGCATATAATTCTGCTGGCGAATGCAGTGAAAAGTCTTCAAACGAGAATAAAACTGGAGGAAACACTAAAAAAAGCGGAAGAAGTCTGCGGCGGCAGCGTTTTTTATACGCTTCCGTTTTCCGGTTTTGGACAGGTATATCAACACAACCGGGAGATGCAGCCTTTTATGGAGCTTTATAATTTTTATCAGAAACAGGGATGTTTTTGTTGTGAAGGAGAGGGGCCTTTGCTGCAGGAAATGAACTATTCCAGAAACTTGGCAGAATTGCTCCAGCTGCTGGAAGGAAATTACCTGAAGGAAGCTCTTTGGCGGATATGTGAAATTATGGAGGATTTCAGAAAAACTTTGTACCGGCCGGAGGATGTGTATGAACTTACTGGCATGCTGTGTACGATGGTACAGGAAAAAGCGGAGGAGATCAGCAGGCTGTCTTGTACGGAAGAAGAAATCCCCTTATGGAGAGATGCCCGTGGAACGCAGGTGAAACAGCTTATACGGCATTATAAGAGGCTGGATGCCATGATACAGGCTGCGCAGGAATATTTTGACGGATTATTTGAATATATGGAAAAATATTTATACCATTATGATCGGATAGTGAGCCAGGCAATTCGTTATATGAATGCTCATCTGGAGGAGGAAGTATCGCTGCAGGAAGTAGCTGCGGAAATCTTTTGCAGCGCCCCCTATCTGTCCTCTTTGTTCAAAAAGGAAACAGGAATCAATTTTTCAGATTATCTGGTTAACATGCGGATAAGGAAGGCTCAGAATCTTCTTTTGACAACACAGCTTTCAGTGTCGGAGATTGCCCGTGAGGTGGGAATCGGTAATTCCAGTTATTTTACCCGGGTATTTTCTAAAATTACAGGTGTTACGCCTGTAAAATACCGTAACCGGGAGATATAAAAATACTGCCGCCCTGTAGTACAAAAGGGCTGGCAGTATTTTTTCTTCTTCCTGCTTATAATAAAGAACGTCTGTCGAATTTCTCTTCGCAGTATTTGCAGCGGTATATTTCTTTTTTCTCATCGGAGAGAACGAAAATATGAGGAAGTCCCTGCTCAATGGAAGTGATGCAGCGGGGATTTTTGCAGTGAATAACGTTTTTGATTTCTTTCGGGAGTATCAGTTCCTTCTTCTTAACGATTTCGCCGTTTTTTATAATATTTACAGTAATATTGTGATCTATGAAGGCCAGGACATCAAGGTTCATCATGTCCACATCGCATTCCACCTTCAGAATATCTTTTTTCCCCATTTTATTGCTGCGTGCATTTTTGATGATAGCCACCGTGCAGTCCAGCTTGTCCAGCTGCAGGTGACGGTAAATGGACAGGCTGGTACCGGCCTTGATGTGGTCAAGCACGAAACCTTCTTCAATTTTTCCTACATTTAACATAAGGTTGCCTTTCTGCCCGCTAATGGGCGTTTATACTAATGCCACAAAGGGCGTTTCCCTGGTAAATTAATCATTTACGCTGATACCCAGCAGGGTGAGGATAAGCGCCATGCGGACATACACGCCATACTGCGCCTGCTTGAAGTAAACAGCCCTCGGATCGTCATCCACATCCACGGAGATTTCATTGACCCTGGGCAGGGGATGAAGGACGAGCATGTCACTGGGAGCCAGGGAAAGCTTGGCTTTGTCGAGCACATAGAAGTCCTTTAAGCGGACGTAATCCTCTTCGTTGAAGAAACGCTCCTTCTGAACGCGGGTCATGTAAAGGATATCCAGGCCGGGCATAATTTCCTCCAGCTGTGTGACTTCCTCGTAGGGAATATTTTTTTCCTTCAGCATTTCTGTAATGTAGTCGGGGACGCGCAGTTCATCAGGGGAGATGAAAATAAAACGTACATTGTCATAGCGAACGAGGGCATTAATCAGGGAATGTACGGTTCGGCCGAATTTCAGGTCGCCGCACAGTCCGATGGTAAGCTGGTTCAGGCGGCCCTTCAGCGTGCTGATGGTCATCAGGTCAGTCAGCGTCTGGGTCGGATGCTGATGTCCGCCATCGCCGGCGTTGATTACCGGGATTCCTGAAACAGAGGCGGCTACCATGGGAGCGCCCTCTTTGGGATGGCGCATGGCGCAGATATCTGCATAGCAGGAGATGATGCGGATGGTGTCGGCCACGCTTTCGCCCTTGGAAGCGGAGGAGCTTGCGGCGTCGGAGAAGCCCAGCACGCTGCCGCCCAGATTGAGCATGGCGGCTTCAAAGCTTAAGCGGGTCCGGGTGCTCGGTTCATAGAAACAGGTAGCTAACTTTTTCCCCTCGCAGGCATGCGCATATTTTGGCATGTTCGATTCGATATCCCTTGCCAGGGCAAAGAGCTTGTCCAGTTCCTCCACGGAAAAGTCAAGCGGGTTCATTAAATGTTTCATTTATCGGTCTCCTTTCTGTTAAATGCGGGAATATTGGGATCCGGACATCAATTTTGCTGAACGTGTCCTGCCGCCCCCGGCCCATAAATAACGCCTGCGGTCGGCAGGCGTTGATTTTAGAAAATCGAAGAGAAAATAATTTTCCCTTCGATTTATATTCAGATATCCGGTATGAAATTCTGCTTATTGCCAGGCTTGCAGCGGTTTGCAAATCGTCCCATAAAATTCTCCACATTTCTTACAGCCACTTACTATTTGTGACATTATAGCACATCGAAAAAGGGGGTTCAATCTATTTTTACGTAAAATTTATTTTTTATAAAAATAGAAGGTCCCGATGAAAAACCTTTGCAAATCAGGTGCATATCTATTATAATTTACGCGAAGGATATGAAGTAAGGCAGCAGTTTGGAAGTCTTAACTGTTGCGAAGAGAGAACTGGATGGCACAGATACACGCGCACATAAGAACGCGCATAAGCAGCATAAGAAAAGAGGTAGCCTATGGACGGTGAAAACAGGAACGGGGAAGTGCAGTTTACGGAACGAAAAAGATGGCTGTTTTTCGGCCTGCCCTTTACCTTTACCGTATATACGGTGAAGGATGATATCATTACCGTTTCGGAAGGTTTTCTGAATAAAAAGGAAAACGACTGTTATATGTATAAGGTACAGGACGTGGAGCTGGTGGAGTCTCTGGCGGAACGTATTGTTGGAATCGGTACGGTGAAATGTTATACCGGCGATACCACCAATCCGGTGCTGATGCTGACTCATATAAAAAATGCCAGAACCATTAAAAATTACATATTGGAGGCCTCGGAGAAGGCAAGAATCCGGCGCCGTACCATGAATATGCTGAATATCGGCGCAGAAGGCGCGGATGACGGCGATTGGGACGACGGCAGGGAATAGGCGGGGACGTTTGGAATATTTTCATTCTCGAAAAGAAAGATGCGGAAAACCAGTTTTTTCTGCATCTTTTTGTGTGGGGGTGAGTCCGGCCGCGAATGGGTTCTCCGAAGGCCCGGGGCAGGGTCAGGAGACGGGGGGAAAGGCTTTTTTCCGGGACCAGTCGGCCCGGGCATTGCGATGAGCCTTGGGCGAAAAATTATGTCAGGTGAGCCTTCCATAATTTTTAAGTCTCATCTCCAT
>ERZ780150.1408-NODE-1408-length-15703-cov-3.770578_pt1 | contig 15703 bp, 17 predicted proteins | sample MGYA00511019_ERZ780150 | MGnify/ENA primary metagenome ERZ780150 (study PRJEB29588, sample SAMEA2151633) | human gut metagenome | biome: human gut; feature: human-associated habitat; material: faeces | place: Denmark | collected 2008/2010 ...
CGTCCTGGACCTGGTAGCCCTCGTGCTCCAGATGCTCTTCGATCAATTCACGAATCCGCGGCTCATCGTCCACGATTAAAATCTTTGCCATGGCGAAACCCTCCCTGGTGCCGGCACTCCGACAGTTTTGTATGCGAAGGAACGGGCCGCGCGCCCTGCGCGTGGGGCACATGCCGTGCACGCCGCCGTTTTCCGCAACCTAATACTACCTGTTCGATATGTCTAAATTGTGAAAATGCGCCCGATTTTCCCGAATTTGTGAAAGAAAACCCTTTACCCGGCCGCGGCATGGCTGTACAATAGGGAGGCAAAGCGGCGGCCTGGCTGCGCCGCACGGTAAATTAGACGGGATGTGAGGGAACGATATGCAACTGTTTGTCTTCTGCGCCGGCGTTTTGCTGGTGCTGGTTTGGCTGTGCGTAAAGCCGGCGCGCTTTACCGCCGCGCAGGCCGCGCCCTTTTCCGGCGTGAACTATGCGCACCGTGGCCTGTATGCGCAAGACCAAAGCGTGCCGGAAAACAGCCTGCCCGCCTTTGCGGCGGCCGTGGAAAACGGCTATGGGATGGAGCTGGACATTCAGCTCTCTCAGGATGGCGAAGTGGTGGTGTTCCACGATGACACCCTGGCGCGCATGTGCGGCATACAGGGCCGTGTGGACGCCTTTCCGCTGGCACAGCTGCGTGAAATGCCTCTGGCCGGCACGGCCGAGCACATGCCGCTTCTGACAGAAGTGTTTGACACCGTGGCCGGCAAAACGCCTATCATCATCGAGCTGAAAACCGGCCCGCGCAACGCAGAACTGTGCCAAAAGGGCCTTGCGCTGATGCGCGCCTATGCGCAAAAGTATGGCGGCGCCTTCTGTGTCGAAAGCTTTGATGCGCGCATTGTGGCCTGGTTTCGCAAGCATGCGCCCGATATTCTGCGCGGCCAGCTCACCGATTCCCCGCGCGCGCTGGGCTCTGGCCACCCCGTGCTGGATTTTATAACCGGCAACCTGCTTTCCAACCTCATTGCCCGCCCCCAGTTCATCGCGCACGGGCCGGGCAGAAAGACAATTTTGGCCCGCTTTGCCGAGGCCTGCGGCGCCATGCCCGTGTATTGGACGGCAAAACCCGGCGACGATATTGCCGCGCTGGAAGAGCATTACGACGCGGTAATTTTCGAGCACTATGCCCCGAAGCCCAAATATAAATAAGGCGGCGCGTATGAAAGTTATCATTTCACCCGCAAAAAACATGGTGCAGGATGCCGACACCCTGCCCCCTGCCGCCATGCCCGTCTTTCTGGAAGATGCAGAATATCTGGCAGACGTGCTGCGCAGCATGCCGTATGAGGCGTTTCACCGCGTGATGAACTGTTCCGACGCGCTGGCAAAGCGTGCCTTTGAACAGTATGCCCGCATGCGCCCCTCGCGCGCGGCCACGCCCGCACTGCTGGCCTACGACGGCATCCAATACAAATATATGGCCCCGCAGGTGTTTGAAACCGGCTATTTCGATTATGTGCAGGAACATGTGCGCATCCTCTCGGGCCTGTACGGCGTGCTGCGGCCGCTGGACGCCGTGGTGCCCTACCGCCTGGAAATGCAGGCCAAGCTGTGCACGCCGCGCGGCAAAAACCTGTACGAGTTCTGGGGCACGCGTCTGGCCCGGCAGGCAATGGAGGGCGACAACGTTCTGATAGACCTTGCTTCGGAGGAATACGCCCGCGCTGTGCGCCGTCATCTGCCGCCCGGCATCCAGTGCATCAAGTGCGTGTTCGGCCAGCTTCACAGCGGCAAAGTGGTGGAGAAGGGCGTGTATGTGAAAATGGCGCGCGGCGCCATGGTGCGCTGGATGGCGGAAAACAGCGTGCACAGCCCCGGGCAGCTGCGCAGCTTCTGCGAGCAGGGCTACCGCTTCTGCCCCGCCCGCTCCGGCCCGGCGGAGTATGTTTTCATAAAATCGGCGTAACTTGAGCCCCTTCCTATGGGAAGGGGCTTTTTGTATATAGGAAGCCCACGCAAAGCCATATCTGTGCAAAACAGCAAAATTTTGATGAAAAGGTTGTGAATCTATGCGAATTGAAGGCATCGAGGAATCGTGGTACTATTACTAATATAATTACTAATATGATTAAAAAGCATATTAAAAAATATCCTGCCCGGCAGTGGGCCAAAAAGTAAAACAAAATGAGGAGAGAGCGAAAATGACAAAGAAAGAACGTGTTATCGCGGCAATAGCTGGGCACGAGGTTGATGCCATTCCATCATGTTTTTCCATGCATTTTCCCAAAGACAGAAATTCGGGCGAAAGCGCCGTGCAGGAGCATTTAAAATTTTTTCGGCAGACAGATACCGATATTCTGAAGCTGATGAATGAAAATCTTGTGCCTGATATGGGGCCCATTCAATGCCCGGAAGATTGGAAACAGGTGCGCACCTTGACGATGCAGGACGATTTTATGGTTCGTCAGATGGAACTGGCAAAGCGCGTGCTGGACGCCAGCGATGCCAATGCTTTTCGTGTGGGCACACTGCATGGTATTTGTGCTTCTGCCATCCACCCCATTGAACACCGTTACGGTTACCGGGAAGTCCGCCAGATGTTGTGCGAACATCTGCGCCAGAATAAGGCCCCTGTTTTGGAGGCCATGAAACGAATAACCGATGTGCTGTGCCAATTGGGCCGCAGCTACATAGAAGCTGGTATGGATGGCGTATTTTATGCCTCATTGGGCGGCGAGAAACATTTCTTTACAGAGGAAGAATTTTACGAGTATATTCAGCCGTTTGATCTTCAAATTATGCAGGCCATCAAAAGTGCCGGCGGCTATGTCATTCTTCACATTTGTAAGGAGAATCTTCAGATGGAACGGTATGTCGGCTATGCCAGTGTATCTGACGTAGTGAACTGGGGTGTGTATGAAACCAACTATTCCCTTACACAAGGCAGAAAGCTGTTCAATGGATGTGCCATCATGGGCGGTTTTGCCAACCATCCGGGCACCGTTCTCGTAGATGGGCCGGCCGAAGCAATCCGGCTTCAGGCGCGCAAAGCCATTCAGGAGGCCGGCCACCTCAAATTTATTCTGGGTGCCGATTGCACGTTGCCCACTGGTGTGTGTTATGGTAATATCCACACCGCAGTTGAAGCCGCCCGGGGATAAAACCGGTTAAAGAGAAGAAGGAGCTATTCTATGATGATTTACCCGGACCGTGAGCTAAAAAAATCTATCAAAGAGCAAGTAGAGGAACGGCTATTTGAGGATATCGTGTGCGGCGTTTATCCTCCCGGCACTGTTTTGAACGAAGGAACTTTAACAAAAAAGTTTGGGGTAAGTAAATCTCCCGTTCGCGAAGCGCTTGTTACATTGTGCCGGGATGGCGTGCTGATGAACATTCCGCGGTGCGGTTATCAGGTGGTGCCCATCACACCCAGCCAGTTTCTGGATATGCAGGAACTGCGCGTAATTGTGGAAGAAAACGCTCTGCGCAAAACCCTGCGCATCATCACCCCTGAGCAAATGGCAGAATTGGAAGAAAATGTCCGCCAAGGGGATGATTTGGCAGAAGAGAAAGATGTGGTGCGGCACTGGCGCAATAATATGAATTTTCATCTTCTTTTGTGCAAACAGTGCCAAAACGATTATATCTATCAAACTCTTGTCGGAATCTTACGCTTCTTTTCTCGCGGGGCACTGCAGTATTATACCCATAGCTGGGAACACAACCAACGCACCGACACATCCTCGCATGAACAGATTTTGCAGGCATTGCGCAATAAGGATGAAGAGTTGGCCATTTCGCTGCTGCACCGGGATATTGCATATATGGAACAAGGTTTTCTGCGCAAATGAACTGACAACAGGAGCAAAATATGAGCCCTTTGAAACAGGAAAAACGCGCCTGCAAGTATCAGGCCATTTTGAAAGCTGAATTGCTGACGGCCACCGGTTGCACCGAGCCCATTGCCATCGCCTACGCAAGCGCACTGGCGCGTGCGGCCTTGGGGCATATGCCGGAACGCATCCAGGTACTATGCAGCGGGAACATTGTCAAAAATGTCAAAAGTGTTGTGGTTCCTTCCACCGGCGGGCTTCGTGGCATTCCAGTGGCCGCACTCATAGGCGCCATAGGCGGTGACGAAACGGCCTGCTTGGATGTATTACATGCGGTAAATGAAACGCATCTTGCCAAAGTGCGTCAGCTTTTGGCAGACGGTGTTTGCACGGTCGAACTTTTGGATACTTCTGAAAAGCTGCTAATTCAAATAATGATGCAGGGCGGCGGCCATACATCTTTCGTTGAGATAAAAGGCACACACACTCATGTCACTGCATTGAAAAGGGACGGCAATGAGCAGCCCATGCCTTATGAAGCCGAAGCAAACAGCCCTGACGAAGATTTGAATTTAGATTACGACAGCTTAACCATACATGAAATTTTAGAGTATGCCCGGCGGGCAGACCTGAGCCAATTGGCACCAATATTGGAACATCAGCTTACCTGTAATACACGCGTGGCTTTTGAGGGCTTAAAAAAAGAGTATGGCCTGAATATTGGCCGGCATCTTCTCTCGCGGGATGCAAGCACACGTACTCGAGCCCGTGCTATGGCCGCGGCAGGTTCTGATGCGCGCATGGGCGGCTGCGCGCTTCCTGTCGTCATCAATTCCGGCAGCGGCAACCAAGGGCTTACCGTCAGCATACCTGTAGCAGAATATGCTTTTGCGTTAGGCGCCTCTCACGAACAGCTCCTGCGTGCATTGGTTATCAGCAATTTGACCGCTGTTCACATCAAGCACGAGATAGGCCGGCTTTCTGCCTTTTGCGGTGCCGTAAGTGCAGCGTGCGGCGCCGGCGCCGCCATTACATGGCTGTATGGCGGCACCGAACAGCAGATAGCCTGCACCATTTCCAATACATTGGCCAATGTAGCCGGTATTGTTTGTGATGGTGCCAAGCCCTCTTGCGCGGCAAAAATTGCCTCTGCCCTAGATGCGGCCCTTCTCGGGCACGAACTGGCCTTAGAAGGCAAACATTTTGCTGGCGGCGATGGCCTTGTTTGCCCAGAAATTGAAGATACCATCCATAAAATAGGCCAGTTGGGAGGCCGCGGGATGCGGGAGACTGACCGCGTCATTCTTGATTTGATGATGCATTGACATCTGTTGCATCAGAGAAAGAAGGGAAATCATGAAGACTAAATACATCCTGAAGCGCGTGCTGATTGCGATCCCGACATTTTTTGGCATTACCATTCTGGCGTATATCATTTCTTCCATGGCCCCTGGCAGCCCACTGGATATGCTTCTGGCAGACCCCCGCATGACTGCAGAAGAAATTGCGCGTCGAGAAGTGGCCCTTGGGCTGGATAAGCCTGTGATTGTGCAGTATTTCACCTGGTTGAGCCAATTCTTGCAAGGCAACCTTGGTTTCTCTTACCGTACCGGACGGCAGGTGTTTACTATGATCGGCGAACGGCTGGGCCCCACTTTGCTTCTCACCTGTTCCTCCATGATCCTCAGCATTCTGGTCGCCGTGCCATTGGGTATTCTGGCAGCCAAACGGCCTTATTCCGCTTGGGACTATACTGCTTCCGGCCTGTCGTTTCTAACGGCCGCCACGCCCAACTTTTTTGTAGGGCTAATTTTCATCTATCTGTTTGTAGTTCAATGGAACATTCTTCCAATGGGTGGCATGTATGACACAACCGGTGTGCGCACCTATGCCATGTTGGCCAGGCACATGATCATGCCAACAGTTGTGCTCTCTTTTCAGCAGATGGGCAGCTGGATCCGCTTTACCCGCAGCAGTATGTTGGAAGTTCTCAGCGAAGATTACATCCGCACCGCAAAAAGCAAGGGCCTTCGGTGGAATACCGTGGTTTATCGCCACGGTTTGCGCAATGCGCTGATCCCCGTGGTAACAGAGATTGGCATGTCTATTCCCACGTTAGTGGGTGGTGCCGTTGTTACGGAACAAATATTTAACTGGCCGGGCATTGGCTCACTGATGGTGCAGTCCATCAACGCCCGTGACTACCCCGTTATTATGGGCATCACCGTTATGGTGGCGGCGGTTGTGTTGATCGGCAACCTGGTTGTAGATTTGGCCTATGGCCTGCTGGACCCACGCATCAGTTACAAATAATGAAGGGAGATATGCGCATGAGTAAACAGACAGGCGCGGAAAGCAACGTGAAAGCCACATATTTTCGCAATGTGCTGGAACGTTTTTCCGCTCACAAGCTGGCTGTAGCCGGCCTTATCATCCTTTTTGCAGAAATCATCTTGGTTCTGGTTCTTCCACCGCTTTTACACCTAGATCCATACACCTCTGATCCCATTGCCTTTGGGGCATCTCCCAGTGCGGAACATGTGCTGGGCACCGATGATGTGGGGCGTGATCTTCTGGCACGTCTGGTCTATGGCGGCCGGGTTTCCCTGATGGTTGGCTTGTTGTCTACCCTCATTAGCCTGTGCCTGGGGGTTCCTCTTGGCCTGATTGCCGGTTTTTATCGCAAATTGCCGGAGGTAATCATCATGCGCATTGCCGACATCTTTATGTCGTTCCCCGCTATGATTCTGGTTTTGGTATTAGTTGCTGTCGTAGGACCGTCTGTTTGGTCTGTCACACTGGTCATCGGGGTAATGGGTTGGCCTCAGTTTGCGCGCTTGATTTACGGCAACGTGCTTTCTGTGCGCGAAAAAGAGTATGTAGAATCTGCCCGTGCCATAGGAACGAAAAATTTGGACATTATTATCAAATACGTTTTGCCAAATTCATTTACTCCAGTTCTTATTGCCATGACCTTCCGCACCGCACAGGCTATCATTATGGAATCCTCCCTCAGTTTTTTGGGCATGGGGGTACAGCCGCCACAGGCGTCTTGGGGCAATATGATGTATGACGCGCAGTCTATTACTGTGCTGTCTAGCAGGCCATGGATGTGGGTTCCGCCCGGACTTTGCCTAATTTTAACCGTATTGAGCATCAATTTTTTTGGCGATGGGGTGCGCGATGCTCTGGACCCGAAAATGAAAATTTGAACCTATTTAAAGATGTATTCCCGGCCTTAGGAGAAAGGCCAGACAATAAAAGCATAATAAGGAGGAAATTTTGCATGAAAAAGCTATTCACCGTCCTGCTGCTTGCGACATTTCTGCTAACAGCATGCGCTCCGCCGGCAGCTCCCACCGATTCGCAGCCCGCTTCGGCAACCGGGTCCGGGGCATCGGACGTATCCGGTGAAAAGGTAGTCACCATGGCCGTCAGTTCTACCTGGGAGACGCTGATGCCTTTTAACACTTCCAGCAACTATGGCGATATCATTTTCGACCAGTTGTATGACCGCCTGGTTCTGAACCGCGGCGATGGCACCAACGAGCCACGTCTGGCCTCGTCCTGGGAAGTGGCCGATGATAAAAAATCCATCACCTTCACCATTAACGAAAATGCCACTTGGCATGACGGCGAGCCTGTAACAGCGGAAGATGTCGCTTTTACTGCTCAGCTTGTTAGCGACCCGGCTATCAACTCTTCCAAACGTTCTTTCCTCAGCTATTTTGAGGGCGTAGATGATAGTGGTGCCGAACTCAGCGAAGATTCCATCGGCGTGGAAGTGCTGGATGGCAACAAGGTAAAATTCAACCTCAAGCAGCCTATGGACCCGGACATCATTCTGGGCGTGTTCAACAAAAACTTCTTCGTTTTGCCCAAACATATCCTGGCCGATAAGACTGTGGAAGAGATCAATGGCCCCGACCTGTGGGAAGCGCCCATCGGCAGTGGCCCGTTCAAATTCGGCAGTTCAATTGCCGGCGAAGAAATTCAGCTGCTGTGCAATGAAAACTATTGCCTGGGCAAGCCCGATTTCGACAAGCTGGTCATTCGTGTTGTGCAGTCGGCCAACCTGGTTGCCGGCCTGATGAGTGGCGACATCGATATTCTGGCGGGCAGCGGTCTGGCCGCTATTCCTCTGGAAGATTGGGACACCGCAAAAGCTCAGGAAAACCTGAACTGTGTTTCCATTGAAAACTATTCTTATCAGTATATGGTATACAACACACAGCGCGATTATATGACGGCCGAGGTGCGCCGTGCCATCGACATGGCAATTGATCGCCAAACCATTGTAGACCAGTTGCTGAAAGGTGAGGGGCTGATCCTCTCTACTCCCTGGGGCCCCAACCACCCCTATTGCAATGAAGATGTTTATCCGCCTGAATATGACCCCGAGCAGGCCAAACAGATTTTGGCCGACGCCGGGTGGGACACAAGCCGTGAATTGCTGATGATGGTGCCCACCGGCAATAAGGTGCGCGAGCGCAGTGCTGTTCTCATTCAGCAGGATCTCGAAAAGGTGGGCATAACAGTAAAAATCCAGACAGTAGACTTCCCCACTTTGATGTCTTCTATGCTGGCCGGTGAAACCGACTTCGGCCTGGTGGGCGCCACACCTTCCGCAGACCCCGACGATCACACACCCGCATTAGAGCCGGGCAGTTCTACCAACTTCTCTTTGCTTACGGACCCCACATTGTTTGAATTGATGCAAAAAGGGCGCGAAGCCACCAGTTTTGAAGAGCGCAAGGCAATTTATGATGAAGAACAGGTGAAATTCCGCGAGATCTGCAACCTTTCTATGCTGTATTCTCCCAACACGTTGTTTGCGTATAACAAGCGAATCGAGAATGTAAAGCCCGAGGACTCTAACTTCCTCAACTGGGCCACTTGGGAATGGACCGTAAACTGAGTCAGCTCAGCTTGCAAACAGCCAAAACAGGCATGGCCGGGGATGGCTTCCTCCCCGGCCCTGTCAAAACCGCATGAAAATTCATGCGGTTTTGACAGGGTTCTTTCCATCCTCACACGCCGGCATGGCGAACAAATCCTGAGAGGTGTCAAGTATGGGATCATTGCTCCATGTACAAAATTTAAGGACACAGTTTTCCACACGCAAAGGCTCTGTTGTAGCTGTTGATAATGTCAGCTTCGATATCAATAAAGGTGAGATTCTGGGTATCGTCGGCGAATCCGGCTGCGGGAAAAGCGTTACCTCTCTGTCTATCATGCGTTTATTGCCCAGTATCGGTGAGATCTGCCCGGGCAGTTCCATCCAGCTGGAAGAACAGGAGCTGACTTCCCTCAGCGAAGTACAGATGTGCAAGATGCGGGGGAACCGCATTGCTATGATTTTTCAAGACCCTATGACAAGTTTGAACCCTGTTATGACCATTGGCCGTCAGCTTACAGAGCCTTTGATTGTCCATCAGGGAATGACCAAAGCTGCGGCATGGGAACACGCTGTCAACATGTTGGAAAAGGTTGGAATCACCGCGCCACAGCAACGCATGAAGGAGTATCCCCATCAGTTTTCCGGGGGAATGCGCCAGCGTATCATGATTGCTATGGCTCTTTCATGTAACCCAGCCCTTTTGATTGCGGATGAGCCCACTACCGCTTTAGACGTAACCATTCAAGCCCAGGTGCTGGAGCTAATTCGAGGCCTTCGAGACGATTTGGGCACCGCCGTAATGCTGATTACACATGATATGGGCGTCGTGGCCGAAATGGCAGACCGTATCTTGGTGATGTATGCTGGCAAAGGGGTGGAATATGCCCCAGCTCGCGCTATTTTCAAACATCCTCTACACCCCTATACACAGGGACTTCTTCGTTCCATCCCCCGCCTGGATGCCGAAGTGGATGAATTGTACACAATTCGCGGGCATGTGCCCAATCAGTATGACATGCCTCAAGGATGCCGCTTTTGCGACCGTTGCCCTTATGCAAAGCCAGTTTGCCATCGCCAGCAGCCTGGTCAGTATCAGGTAGGTGACACACTGGTAAGTTGCTGGAAATATGAAGGAGGCCACGAGTATGGAGAATAAACTGGCCATCCCCCTGTTGGAGACAAAAGGCCTCACAAAGTATTTTTTCTCTTCCGGAGGGTTGCTTCCGGGCAAAAAAAAGGTTGTAAAAGCTGTGGATGGCATCGATTTGGCCATTTACCCCGGCGAGACATTTGGCCTTGTGGGGGAATCTGGCTGTGGAAAATCCACCCTGGGCCGCACAATTTTAAGGCTGATAGAACCTACCAGTGGAAGCGTGTTCTACCATGGCCAGCCCATTGAAGGGCGAAGCAAAGAAGAACTTCGTCTTTTGAAGAGAAAGATGCAAATCGTGTTCCAAGATCCTTATGCCTGTTTAAATCCGCGCATGACAGTCTTGGACCTTGTCAAAGCTCCCCTCGACGTTTTCAAAATTGGCACCGAGCAGGAGCGTGTCGATAAAGTGGTGGCCACATTAGAGTATGTAGGGCTGGGAAGCCAGCATCTGAACCGTTACCCCCACGAATTTTCCGGCGGACAGCGCCAGCGAATTGGAATCGCGCGCGCGTTAATTTTAGAGCCGGAATTCATCATGTGTGATGAACCCGTTTCCGCCTTGGATGTTTCTGTGCGTTCTCAGGTGTTGAACTTGATGCGTCACATTCAGCGGGAAAAAGGCCTTACTTATCTGTTTATTTCTCACGATTTGTCTGTCGTCCGCCACATTTCAGACCGAATCGGCGTTATGTATCTGGGCCGCCTTGTAGAAGTTGCGGACAAAAATGCCTTATACAAAGAGCCTCTTCATCCTTATACCCGTGCCCTTTTGTCTGCTATTCCCATCCCAGACCCAGATGTCAAACGGGAACGCATTTTGTTAAAGGGTGACGTCTCCAGCGCATTCGACCCTCCGGCCGGGTGCCGCTTTGCCGGGCGCTGCCCTTTCGTCACCGAACAATGCAAACATCAAGCCCCCAAGCTGCGTGAAATGCGGCCTGGCCACCAAGTGGCATGTATCCGTGCAGAGGAGCTAGTAAAATAATGCATACAATTTCAAAAGAGTCTATTCGCGCTTGGGCGCATGCTCATGAACCCGAAATGGTAGAAGATGTCATGCGCCTTGTGCGTATTCCCAGTGTGTCCCAAAATTGCAATGCCCCTGAAGCACCTTATGGCGAGGCGTGCGCCCATGCACTGGATGAGGGACTGTCCATGTGCCGGAAATACGGTTTGGAGACAAAAGACATTGGGCGTCAATGCGGCATTGCCTTGTGGAAAGGCCAGACAGATAAAACAATCGGCATTTTTGGGCATTTGGATGTGGTGCCTGCCGGCAGCGGATGGGATACTCCACCTTATAAACCGGTTGTGTCGCGTGGCTACATCTTAGGGCGGGGTGCCAGCGATAACAAAGGGCCAACTGTGGCAGCTTTATACGCAATGCGCTGCCTGCGTGAACAAGGAGTACAACTGAAACACGGCATTCAACTTTACCTGGGATGCAATGAGGAAGCTGGTATGTCGGATATCCACTACTTCACTTCTCACGAGCCGCAGCCGGTGTTCTGCCTTGTGCCAGATGTAAGTTTCCCCGTTTGCTGTGGTGAAAAGGGCACGTTGACCGCAGATTTGGTGTGTAATATCTCTGGTTCAAACCTGATTGAATTTTCCGGCGGTATTGCGTCCAACTCGGTGCCGGATGCCGCCCATGCCGTTCTGAGCGGCTTTTCTTCCGACACTGTCCAAGTGCTGGCAGAAAATTGCACTGGCATCATATGCCGGCAGGAAGGGCCCCACCTTCGCATAGATGCCTCTGGCATCGCCGGGCATGCCGCTTTCCCGGAAGGCACAGAAAGTGCCATTCAAAAACTGGCCGCCTTTCTTTCTTATAACCATCTCGCAACCGGCCCGGCTGCATCGGCCATAAGTTTTTTGGCAGACGCTTTCTCTGATGCCTATGGCAAAGGGCTTGATATTGATTTTTCCGATGATATCTCCGGAAAAACAACGCATATCGGTGGCATGGTGCATCTGGAAAATAATCATTTGGTACAGAATATCAATGTGCGCTATGCCATACAGGCCAATCCGGAAAAACTGATCGCCCAACTGCATGCGCGCTGTGAGGCAGCAGGGTTTGCCATAGAGCATCTCCACAATGACCCGCCCTACTACACATCTCCAAGCCATCCTGCCGTTCCTTTCCTTTTGCGTGCTTACCAGGATGTATATGGCGGGCCGGCAGAACCCTATGTAATGGGCGGGGGAACGTATGCACGTAAATTAAAAAATGCTGTGGGTTTTGGCCCTGGTATGCCGGCACTTTCCTCTCCATTCCGCGGAGGGCACCAGCCAAATGAAGGAATGTGCATTGAATTGCTGACCAATATGGTAGAAATTTATGCCAATACCTTATTGGCTATCGATTCCTTAACGCTCTGAGTTGTACAGGATTCATTCGATTCAAAGAAAAAGCGGGCCATAAATGGCCCGCTTTTTTCATATTCTTTCAGCCGCCCATCAGAAAGTCCAGCACGTTCCAGCCGTCTTCTGTCTGGCCGCGGTAAAGCTCGGTGTAGCCGCAGCTCGTGCAGCTGATGGTGATGAATTTCTTGTTCTGCACATCGAAAATTTTGGCAAAGTTCCCGCCTGTGGCCTGGAACTGGTCGCTTTCATACTGCGTGTTGCCGCATTTGGGGCATACATACTGCATTGGTTCCATATCCGCGTCTCCTTTGTTCTGCTTTGCCGCCCGGGGCGGCCTTTTCAAAAGTATAACACCTGCGGCACGGCCGCACAAGCGTCACAGGCCCAGCGCGGTGCCCGCCACGGCACCCACCAGGCGCCACAGCGGGGTGTCGTACATGCCAATGGCCTGCAAAAACACCACCACAGCCGCACCGGCGGCCACAAACAGACGGGCTGCTGTCAGCACGGGCGGCCACCTTCTTTCCCTGCAAGCGCCTGCAGGCCCAGTGCAAGGCAGGCACAGCCAAGGCCGAACAGGGCCCCGCTGCCGCTGCCAAGCGCCGCGGCAAAACACAAGCTGGCGGCAATCAGGCAGGCAAAATTTGTTTTCTGTGTGCGTTCCATTCGTCCTCTCCTCTTCCGTGGCAGGCTTATGCCAGGTTCAGCCGTTTTGTCAGCAGCCAGCGCGTCACAGCGAAATACACAGCGCACAGGATGAAGCACAGCAGGCAAAAACCACCCATGGCCGTCATCAGAACGCGGGGCACCTCCGTGGCCGGAAGCGTCGTGATATGCGGCCCGCTGGCAACCAGAAACACGCCGCCGCCCACAGTGGCTGCTGTCCACAAAATTTGCGTCGCCACGCTCAACAGCACGTACATGCCAATGCTGGCGCCAAGGCGGCTTTGCGGCCACTGCATGCCCAGCGCACAGGCCAGCTGCACCTGCAGGCAGCCCGCGGCCATGGTAAGCAGCGAGGCCAGCACAAACAGGCCAAGAACGCCAAACACCGGCCCCAGAGTGGTGGTGAAGCGCAGCGCGGCCCACAGTTCTGCCAGAACGGCGCCATTCTCCATGCTATTGGCCACCAGCACGAATGCGAAGATGCCGCCCACAAACAGCGCCACGCTGGCAAAAGACCACACCATGGCGGCAATCAGTTTAACTATCATGTGCTGCGCCGGGGTGACAGGCAGGGAAAACCAAAAGTACCCGTCATCGCCCAGCAGGCGGTAAAAGCGCATGATAATAAGCACCTCTGTCACAATGACAATGGCCAGCATGGCAAACACGGCCACAAGCGTAAACACGCCGGAAAGGATGCCAAAAATGGTGTTGCCCTGCACAATGGCCGTGCTGCCGTTTACATGCACCTCACCAAACCGCCATGCCAGCCACAGCATGCCGCTTGCCGCCAGCACCAGCGCCACAAACCCGCCGTATAACGGCAATAAGGTGCGGCCCGTTGCCTTGAACTCATGTTTCAGTAACTTCCCGAACATTTGAACACCTCCCGGAACAATGCATCCACACTTTTGCCGTTTTCTTCCCGCAGCGTGTCCACGCTGCCCGCCAGTGCCACACGGCCGTTCTGCAAAAACAGTGCGTCGTCCAGCACATTTTCAATGTCGCCAATCAGATGGGTGGAAAGCACCAGTGCCGCATCTTCGGCATAATTGCGGATAATGGTGGAAAGGATGTAATCCCGCGCGGCGGGGGCCACCCCGTCAATGGGCTCATCCAGCAGATAAAGCTTGGCCCTGCGGCTCATGGTAAGGGCCAGATACAGTTTTTCCAGCGTGCCCTTGCTCATAGCCGAAAGTTTATCTTTCGGGCCAATGGCAAGGTCTGCCAGCATGGCGCCGGCCTTCTCTTCGCTGAAATCGGCAAAAAAATCGCGGTACAGCTCTATGGCGTCGCGCACGCGCAGGCTGCGCGGCAGCGCGGGCCTGTCGGGCAGGTATGCCGTCACGGCCTTGGTGGCCGGGCCGGGCGCCTTGCCGCACACCGCGATGGTGCCCGCGGTGGGCACCAGAAGGCCCGCCGCCAGCTTGAGCAGTGTGGTTTTGCCAGAGCCATTGGGCCCCAGCAGGCCCACGATGCGCCCCGCAGGAATAGAGATATCCACCCCATCCAGCGCGGGCCGCAGGTATGCAGCCTGGCCATAGCGTTTTGCAAGCCCTTTGCAGGCCAGTATCTCGTTCATACAGATCCCTCCTTATATTCGGCAGCCATGCGGGCCGCCTCTGGCTGAGAAATACCCAGCCGCCCCATGTTTTTTACATATTCCCCCGCACAGCCGCGCGCCAGGGCCTGTTTCATATCCTCTACCGTCTGCCGGTTTTCTGTCACCGTGCGGCCAGAGGTGCGGTGTGTCTCCACCAGGCCCTGTGTCTCCAGCTCGGCCAGGGCGCGCTGCATGGTGTTGGGGTTCACGCCCGCCTGGCCCGCAAGCTCCCGCACAGGGGGAATGCGCGAACCGGGCGGATATTCGCCCGTTACCACTGCTGTTTGCAAATGCTCTACAAGCTGTAAATATACGGGCCTGTCGGCCCGAATGTCCCATGCCATGTTCTGCCCTCCCTTTGTTTTATTGTACTAAGCATCTAATACAATAATACACCGCATAATTCAAAAGTCAAGCCTTTTCAAAAATTTTTTTGCAAGGGCTGGACAAACGCCGCATTTCATGCTATAATTATCTTCGCTGTGGAGGAGTAGCTCAGCTGGTTAGAGCGCACGGTTCACATCCGTGAGGTCATGGGTTCGAGTCCCCTCTTCTCCACCACAAAAAGCCCGTGGAACCAACGTTCCACGGGCTTTTTCTATCCCCTCTGTTCACACTTTCGACCACACTTTTCTCCACTTTACCAAAAAGCAGAGCGAGCGCTGTGCTCCATATTGTGCTTGGCTGTATCGGCTCTGTTCTCTACACCGAGGCATATAACGGAGGCCCCCGGCGCCAGTAGCGCTTCGGGGGCCTGTATGATTTCTGCAGCTGCTTTGCCGCCTGGCCAACGCCCGTGAACGCCACACCCACAGCCGTGATGAGGTCTGTTGCCGGAAAACCCGGCATAACCACATGCAGGGCCGCACGGCCAGGCTATTTCAGCACAAAGCGGTTGCGCTTAAACTCCAAAAGCCCCTCGCGGCGCATGCGGCCCAGCTCTGCGCACATGGCACTGCGGTCTACCGAAAGGTAATCGGCCAATTGCTGGCGGTTAAACGGAATGGAAAAACTTCCCCCGCCCGCCTTTTTGGCCTGTTCCGAAAGGTAATACAGCAGTTTTTGCCGTGTGGTGCGCTGCGAAAGGCAGCCCAGCTTTTGCGCCAGCACACGGTTTTTCTGCGCAAATATGGCAAACAGGCGTTGCAGCAGCCGGGCGTGCAGCCCGCAGGCAGCCGCGCAGGGCGCAAG
>ERZ780150.1420-NODE-1420-length-15591-cov-39.743113_pt1 | contig 15591 bp, 13 predicted proteins | sample MGYA00511019_ERZ780150 | MGnify/ENA primary metagenome ERZ780150 (study PRJEB29588, sample SAMEA2151633) | human gut metagenome | biome: human gut; feature: human-associated habitat; material: faeces | place: Denmark | collected 2008/2010 ...
AAAAATACGCAGTGTCCCGCATGATCGGTTCGCCTCCGGGCTATGTGGGCTACGACGAGGGCGGCCAGCTCACCGAAGCCGTGCGCCGCAAGCCCTATTCGGTCGTGCTGCTCGACGAGATCGAGAAAGCGCACCCCGACGTCTTCAATATTCTTCTGCAGGTGCTCGACGACGGCCGTCTGACCGACAACAAGGGCCGCACGGTGGACTTCCGCAATACGATCATCATCATGACTTCGAACATGGGATCGCATATCATTCAGGAGAATTTCGCGGCGGCGTTCAGCGGCGAGAAGCTCGCGCCCGAAGTGGTCGAGAGGACCCGGATGGACGTCATCGACCTTTTGAAACAGCAGCTGAAGCCCGAATTCCTGAACCGTATCGACGAGATCGTGATGTTCGAGCCGCTGACGCGCCGGGATATCGAGCGCATCGTGGACATCCAGCTGGGCGCCGTGCGCCGGATGCTGGCCGAGAACGGCATCCGCCTCGAATACAGCGACAAGGCGCGCGAATGGATCGCCGCCGCCGGCTACGACCCGCTCTACGGCGCGCGTCCGGTCAAACGTACGATCCAGCGTTACATCGTCAACGAACTCTCGAAACGGATTCTGGCCGGCGACGTCAACCGCGAAAAACCGATCAAGATCGGCGCCGACGACAAGGGCCTGACTTTCGCCAACTGAGAGCAGCCGCAAGACCGCCGGAGCGGAGGTTCGGATGCGCCGCTTCCTGAAAACGAAATGGTTCCGGATTTTTTCCGGAACCATTTTTTTTATTGCCGCCCGCGTTCGGAGCACTTCTCTTTCGGCCCTGCGGGGGGGGCGTTCCGCCTACTTTACGAACCTGCTGAAGAATTTCCACAGCTCCTCGCCCGTGTCGATGTCCTGCTCGCCCCACGAGTGTTTGCCGCCGACGATTTCGTAAAGCCACACCTCGCTGCCCCCGGTGCCGCCCGTGAAGCGGTGCGCGATCACCGTGCGGCCGCCGGGTGCCTTTGCCGGCAGCGTGTCGGTCTGCATGACGGTGCAGCGGTTCTTCGCCGCCCAGTAATGTACGGCCAGCGGCACGGGCAGATAAGCTCCCCAGCCGCCTTTGTTCTGCGGATCGCCCAGCCATGCCGAGGTCCTGTCCTCCGTGCCGTGGATTTCGAAGAGCGGAACCGGCGCCGTACTCCGGTCCGCTTTGTAGAGCCAGTCGAGCATCAGTCCCGAAACCGGCGCCACGGCGGCGAACAGGCGGGGCCGCTGCGCCGCCAGCTGGTAACACATCTCTCCGCCGTTCGACATGCCCGTGCAGAAGACGTTGTGCCGGCTCAGTCCGTGCTTTTTCTGCAAATGGCGCACCAGCTCGGTCAGGAACCGCACGTCGTCGACGGTCATGTCGGCCTGAAAGGGGTATCCCACGTTCCAGCAGCTCTTGCCGCGTCCGTCTTTCGCGCCCTGCGGGTAGCAGACGGCGAAACCGTGGCGGTCGGCCGTGGCGTTCATGGCGAAACGGTCGGGATTGTTGTTGCCGCCGTAGCCGTGCAGGACGACGACCAGCGGGGCGTTCTCCGGCAGGCCGGCGGGCAGGTGCAGTTTGTAGGTGCGCTCCATGCCGCCCGAACGCAGGGTGTAATCCGGGGTCTCCGGCGCCGCGGACTGCGCCCGGCAGATGCTTGCCGCGAAGAGCAGAAGGGCCGTAAGAAGAAAGCCCTTTGCCGCGGCGGATTTCAGCAGGTGTCTCATTTTAAGCAGTATTCGATTTACAGACCCTTGCGGGCGATGCGCCATGCCAGACTGTTGTATAGCCCGATCAGCGGAGCGCGCCAGCTGCGGGGCAGGGCGTTGAGGACGCGGACCTTGCGCAGCGTGCGGCGGTAGGTCTTGGTGTAGCCGAAAAACTCCGCCGCGCGCGCCGCCTCTTTCGTGCCTCCCTTGGCGCTGATGATGAGCGCTTTGCCCAATGCCGCGCGGGCCACGAATTCGTTGTATTCCTCAGGCGCCGACGGGTCGTAAAGTTCCTCGAACGAATAGCGCGTCCGTTCGGGCGTGTAGCTCGACGCCGAGCGGTTCGATGCGACCTTCGAGTAGTTCGCCAGCGGCTTGGGCGAGAAGCAGACCGCGTAGCGGCGGGCGATCTTGATCCACATATACATGTCGCCGCCGATCTTCATCCCTTCGGGGAATCCGCCCACCGCCTCGAAGACCGCGCGCGGTACTGCGCTGGCCGACGGGATCGAGATGTACCGGTGCGCCGAGTCGCGGAAGAAGTTGGCGACCACACCGCGTTCCGAAGGGGTGCGGGCCGGGAAACGCCCGTCGTGGCTGACGATGTTGAAGGCCGTCGAGTAGACCCCGCAGCCCGGAAACTCCGCGATCATCGCGGCGATCTCCTCCAGAAATCCCGGCTCCCACGTGTCGTCGGCGTCCAGCAGGGCGATGTAGTCGCCCGTCGATTCGGCGATGGCGCGGTTGCGGGCCGCGCATTCGCCGGCGTTGGGCTGCGTGACGAGTTTCACGAGCGGCGAGCGGATGCCGCGCACGATTTCTGCGCTGCGGTCCGTCGAACCGTCGTCCACGACGACGATCTCTGCCGGCGGCAGCGTCTGGGCCAGCACCGAACGCAGGGTGTCGCCGATTTCGCGTTCCTTGTTGTAGAGGGGTATGATGACCGAGATGGTTGCGGATGCCATTTTTAGCGGTTTGATTTATTGCGAAGATACCGATCTTTTGCAGTTTTTCTAAACGTCGGACGAAATAATCGCTATTCGACGATTATCTGGTCTGCATACAGACTTGTCAAATCGACCGGCCGGATTCTGAAACCGCTGCCATGGTCGTGGGGTTTGCCGTAGTTGCGTTTTGCCGGATTCTTATAGGAGCCGATCCTGATGTCGTACATGATCTTCCCTTCGTCTACCATGCCGAGGAAGTTTTCCAGCGAGGGATTTTCGTAAATCTCGGCTCTCTTGTAGTGGAAATGCTCCTGTCCGTTCTGTATTGCAGTGTCCGCAAAAACGAACAGCAGCTTGTCTAGTTTGTTGTTCAGGGCGTATTCGATGTCGTCATAAGTATAGTATATGGCGTTGTCGAGGATTTCCCCGGTTTGCAGGCTGGAAATAGCGATTGCTATGCGCCGGCAGTCCCGATCGTTGACGAGTCTGAAAGAGTGCACTCCGTAACAGCTGTTCCCTTGGTGGGCGAATATGGATGTGTGGATTTTTTTCAGACCGGGGAATTCCTCGTAAACCTCTCCGTATCTGTCCCGTAGGTATGCATTTGCCCTCTTGGGATACGACGGACTCTTGGTAAACAGTGTCGAGTAAGACGTGGAGGTCTCTCTTTTGGTCTTTATTTCATATCCATTCAGGTCTGGTCGGCGTTCGTTGTTTTCGATGATTCCGATTAGATCTTCAAAGGTTTTCCCGATACCCGTGTCGTGCGTGCGGTGACTCGGAATAAATCCGCGTCGTTTAATATCCTGAAAGGCGGCGATAATTTTTTCTCGATTATTCATGAGATTGGGTTTGTGATGCTAAGATACCTCTTTTTTTGTATATTTGTATCTTGTTTGATGGAAAAGATGTATAAGAGACTAGAGACCGATGAGTGGGACTTCAAAGGCTCCGACACCAAAGAGTATACGCATGGGTACCATAACTACCCGGCGATGATGATCCCCCAGATCGCTAGGAGATTGATTGAAGAATATGCCCCGGCGGGAAAAGTCGGTCTGCTGTTCGATCCCTATATGGGGTCGGGAACGTCTCTGGTCGAAGCTTCGATTGCAGGAATAAACTCCATAGGAACGGATATAAACCCTTTGGCTTGGCTTATTGCCAAGGTCAAGACGACCTCCTACGATCCGAACGAAATCGAGAAGACGTTCGGTGCATTGCAGAATGCATTGTCGGGCTATGCGGAGGATAATGTCCGGAATAGGGACTTTACGCATATCACCAATTGGGACTATTGGTATGGTAGGGAATCTTTGCTGAAACTCTCTTTCATACAGCAGAACATTGATCTTGTATCCGAAGAGATCAGGTCGTTTTTCGAGCTTGCCTTGGCGGAAACCGTCCGGGACGTCTCTTTTACGAGAAACGGAGAGTTCAAAAGATTTAGAATGCAGGAGGAAAAGATACGCACCTTCCATCCGGATGTATTCGGATTGTTCGAGGCGAAAGTCCGTAGAAATGCAATCGGTCTGTCCAAGTATTGCGGGATTGAAAACAAGGGGCGTGTGAATACCTATGCGTTCGATTCCTCCCGACCTTTCCCCAATAACGTGGTGGCCGACGGCTCTGTAGACATCGTGGTGACTTCTCCTCCCTATGGGGATAGCCGTACTACGGTCGCCTACGGACAGTTTTCCCGTTGGGCGAACGAATGGTTTGGTTTTGAGCATGCCAAGACGCTGGACAATTATCTGATGGGGGGTAAAACGGCCCGGGAGGTGCTGTTCGAAACCTCTTCCATAAAAACCGAACTGGAGGCGATCCGGAACCTCGATAAGAAAAGGTATCTGGAGGTCGTATCCTTCTTGAATGATTACAATGCCTCCATAAGGAATGTCGCAAGGAAATTGAGACGCGGCGGCAGGGTATGCTATGTCGTAGGAAACCGGACCGTAAAAGGCATTCAAATATCCTTGGACTATTTCACTGCGGAGATGTTCGAGCAAAATGGCTTCCAGCATGAAATAACCATTGTGAGAGCCATTCCCAATAAAAGAATGCCGAGTAAAACGAGTCCGACCAATGAAAAGGGCAAAAAAGTCAGTACGATGGTCAAGGAATATATCGTGATCATGACTAAACGCTAGCATTTCCCGATCCGATAAAGACAATCGGTATTTTTTCCTAGTTACTGGTAATCGTGTATGGATTTTATTACATTTGCAAATAATTAACGGGTGCGCGGCACTCTTCGGGCGACCTTCCGGGCTGAAACCGGCCGGCCCTATGCGCGCGGAGTCCCTTCCGCCGCTCCCGTTCCGCTCTTCCCGTTCCGGACGGGAATTAACGAATAACGCACTATGACCGCAGCCGAGAAACTCATCGCTTTCATCCGCAACTCGTTCGACACGGCGTTGTATTTCGCCGTGATGGCAGTCAAGGAGAATTTCCGCAACTACGTCGGGCGTGCCGGAACGGTCGGCCGGCCGGCGCAGTCGATGGTGATTCTGGGCAACGGCCCCTCGCTGGCCGATGACCTGCCGCGGCTGATCGAACGCCGCGAATACGAAACCGAAGATTTCCTTGCTGTCAATTTTTTCGCCGAAGACGACCGCTTCGAGGTCGTGAAGCCGAAGTATTACGTCCTTTCCGACCCGATGTTCTTCCGCGACAGTGCATGCCGTGACCGCGTCCGGGCGCTTTACGCGACGCTCGCCCGCAAGGTTGCGTGGCCGATGAACCTCTACGTGCAGTACTATAACCCCGAAGGCTTCGACTACCGCGCCGCGCTGCCCAATTCCAATATCCGCATCGTCCGGTTCCATACCCAGATGTACCGCGGTTTCAGAAGTCTCGAATTTTGGCTTTTCCGCCGCGGGCTGGGAAGCGCCAATTTCGGAACGGTGGTGCAGGTCGGCGAATACGTCGCTCTGCTGCTGGGGTATAAGCGGATCGAGCTTTACGGCGTGGACCATACGCTGTTGGACGGACTCTGCGTGGACGATGGGAACCGGCTCTGCCGCATCGACCGCCACTATTACGACGGAGCGGAAGCCGCCGTGCCGCAGCCTATTTACAAGAAGGTTCCCCATGTGCCCTATACGATGGCGGAGTATCTGGCCGAGGTCGCCGAACTGTTCCGCGGCCACGAAGTCCTGCGCGATTATGCCGCCGCGCTCGGTGCGCGGATCGTCAACCGCACCCGCGGTTCGATGATCGACGCCTATGAACGGAACCCGGAGTGAGCTGCCCGATGAAAACGGAAAAGGAGGAATCGAAATTCCTCCTTTTTCGTATCGTCTGATGTACCGGCAAATGCGCCGGAATTTATTTGGGCAGGTTGCGGCTTGCGGCGATGATCTCGGCCATCGTGAAATCCTCCGGATAGTCGATGTCCAACCCCTCGATGCGGTCCACTACCGCCATGTAGGGCCTGTCGCCGATCCTGCGGTGCCGCCCGGTCCACAAGGCCCGCGGGAAGATGAAGAAGGCGCTGGTTTCGATATACACCGGCTCGATGGTCTGCGTGCGGGGGATGTTTTCGGGCGAATAGTTGAGCGGCCGCCCCTCGTACCATGCGAACGTCTGTATCTTTTCGGCGCTGAATGCCGAGTCGTATTCGCCCGAAACCACTTTCCGGAGCGCATCCGCGACGGTCTCGGCGCGGATAAAGGGCGACGTGGCGTGCGCCAGCACATAGAGGTCGGCTTCGACCTCGGCGGTGAAGCTGTCGTAAATCTCCCGTCCCAGCGTCGTGTCGCGGTCCAGCTCCTCGCTGCGGCGCAGGAACCGCACCCCTTCGGGCAGGAATTCGCGGATCCGCTCGTCGCTGCAATAGACGTAAACCTCGTCGATTCCCTCGACCTCGGTCAGCGTTCGGAGTATGTGGCACATGAGCGGCGACCCGCTCAGCGGACGCAGGTTCTTGCCGCTGACGCGCTGGCTGTTGAGCCGTATGGGGACGAATGCTGCTGTTTTCATAATTCGGTTTTATATCGGGGGCTGCCCGCCTTGCGGCGGAAACCCGTTTAGGTTCACTGTACCAGTAAGTTGCATCCTCTGATGTCGCTGTGATCGATGCGCCCCTCGACGACGAACGCTCCGCGGGCATCGACCCGGCCCACGTCCTGCGTCTGAATGAACGCGCACGACCACCAGTTCGCCAGATCGGCGATGTTCAGCCCTCCGCGCGTTCCCGCGGGCTGCGGATCGAACGGATCGTTCACGTCGCGGGTCGTGACGCGCATCCACGGCGGACAGCGGAAGAGGTTGCCGCCCTGCGAATAGGCCTGCGAAGTCAGCTCGGCCATGCCGTATTCGGAGTGTATCGCGCCGACGCCGAATGCGCCGCACAGGATTTTGTGGAACTCCTCCTTGGGAATCTCTTCGCGGTAACCCTTCATGCCGCCCGTCTCCATTATGACCGTATTTTCGAGCTTCGGGGCGTAACGCTCCGCCAGATCCCACAGCGCATAGCTTACGCCCAGCAGGATTTTGGGCTTCGGATCGGCCTGCATGGCCGCCAGCAGCCCGTCGTAGTCGTCCAAGTAGAAGCCGCCCGAACCGCAGTCGGCGATCAGCCGGTCGGCCATGTAGACCAGCGACGACCCCTTGCGGCGCAGGTAATTGGGCAGCAGGGCATAGAGGCTCCACTGCGCCGGTTCGCCGTAGAACGTGCCGAATGCTGCGCGGAACGTCCGTTCGTACAGCGCCAGCGAGCGCATCGGGTGGCGCGACGGCGTCATGCCCGTCGTTGCCGACGAGGTGAAGACCGCCTCCGGCTCCGTGCCGCCGCAGTAGACGTCGTGGGTCTTGAAGATTTCGATCGGCAGGAATGGAATCTCGCGGGCCGCTCGCACCTCTTCGGGCTGCACTCCGGCCAGCGCGAGATACTCGCGGTAGGGTGGGCATTCTGCGGCCTGCCGCCTGAATACCTCCAGTGCAGCGGCTTCGAACGCCGCGTCGTCCGTGATCCCGAATATGTCGTCCTGCGTAATCATTTCATTGCAAAGGTAAATATATTTCGAAATTCGGCAAAATCCCTTTTCTGCGGACGGAATAAGTCCGGCAGGGCGGTTCCCTGCGTAGCGCTTCCGAATGTCTGCTCCCGAAAGCCCCTCCCCGAAAGCCCCTCCCCGAAGTCCGTCCCCGAAAGCTTGTCCCCGCGTCGTTCCCGGAAGTTCGTTCCCGCAGTTCGTCCCCAAAGCTCGTTCCCGCAGGTGCATGCCTGCAGGTCCGCTTCCGCAGGTGTGTGAAAGGCCGCCGTCTCTCTGCCGCTTGCGTCGGTCATGAAATAAAAATCCACAATCGGACTCCCTTCCGGGACCCCGATTATGGATCGGATATAGTCGCTTCGCGCGGTGTCGGAACCGCTCCGCCGCTACTTCTTGTTGGTTTTGGGCGCCAGCATCATGTTCATCTTCTTGCCGTCGAGCTTGGGCATCATCTCCACTTTGGCGACCTCTTCGAGGTCGGTGGCGAAACGGAGCAGCAGGATTTCGCCCTGCTCCTTGAAGACGATCGAACGGCCGCGGAAGAAGACGTACGCCTTGACCTTGCAGCCCTCCTTCAGGAAGTTGGTGGCGTGCTTGAGCTTGAAGTTGTAGTCGTGGTCGTCGGTCTGCGGACCGAAGCGGATCTCCTTGATCACGACTTTCACCTGATTGGCTTTCAGCTCCTTGGCCTTCTTCTTCTGCTGGTAGAGGAATTTCTGGTAATCGGCGATGCGGCATACGGGCGGCTCGGCCTTGGGCGAGATCTCGATCAGGTCGAGTTCCATGCTGTCGGCGAGCTTCAGCGCTTCGCGTATGGGTAAAACCAGCGGTTGTTCGACGTTGTCGCCCACGACACGCACTTCGGGAGCCGTTATCTGCTCGTTGATGCGGTGCGGATTCTCCTTTTCGGGCGGGCGGCGCCCGTACCGGTTGTTGGTGCCGGCTGCCGGTTTCGGCCGGTTATTCCCGGGGTTGAATGGCCTCGGCGGGAATGGTTTCGGTGCTGCGATAATCGTAAAGTATTAAAGTGGTTAATTACTTTTGTTTTTCATTGTCCGGCTGCCGGGGCGTGACCTGCGGCGGCCGTAAACTCCGCCGTCCGGAATTTCCCCAGAAAGGGGAAGTCCCGGATGCGGACCGGAGTCGTTATTTCTTTTCCATTTTGTTGGCCTCGATCTCCTCCTTCACCATTCCGGCGATGAAGTCGCGGAAGCCTTCGAGCGTCATCTGACCCTTGTCGCCTTCGCCCTGCGCGCGTACCGACACGAGTCCTTCGGCCTCCTCCTTCTCGCCGACGATCAGCAGGTAGGGGATGCGCTTGAGTTCGTTGTCGCGGATCTTGCGGCCGATTTTCTCGTTGCGGTCGTCCACCTCGGTCCTCACGTCGCTGCGGTTGAGGTACTCCGCGACCTGCAGGGCGTAGTCGTTGAACTTCTCCGAAATGGGGAGCACCACGACCTGCTGGGGCGAGAGCCACAACGGGAACTTGCCGCCCGTATGCTCCAGCAGTACGGCCACGAAACGCTCCATCGAGCCGAACGGCGCGCGGTGAATCATGATCGGGCGGTGCAGTTTGTCGTCCGCGCCCTTGTACGTCAGGTCGAACCGCTCCGGCAGGTTGTAGTCCACCTGAATGGTTCCCAGCTGCCACTTGCGGCCGATGGCGTCCTTGACCATGAAGTCGAGCTTGGGACCGTAGAACGCGGCTTCGCCATACTCCACGACCGTATTGAGTCCCTTCTCCTCGGCGGCCTGCATGATGGCGCTTTCGGCCTTCTCCCAGTTTTCGTCCGAGCCGATGTACTTCTCCTTGTTGTTGGGGTCGCGCAGCGAAATCTGTGCCGTATAGTTGTCGAACTTCAGCGTCTTGAAGATGTAGAGCACGATGTCGATCACCCGCTCGAACTCTTCGAGCAGCTGGTCGGGGCGTACGAACAGGTGGGCGTCGTCCTGCGTGAATCCGCGCACGCGGGTCAGTCCGTGCAGTTCGCCCGACTGCTCGTAGCGGTACACGGTGCCGAACTCCGCCAGACGGACGGGCAGCTCCTTGTACGAACGGGGCTTCGAACGGTAAATCTCGCAGTGGTGCGGGCAGTTCATCGGCTTCAGGAGATACTCCTCGCCCTCGATCGGGGTGTGGATCGGCTGGAACGAATCCTTGCCGTACTTGGCGTAGTGTCCCGAAATCACGTACAGCTCCTTGTTGCCGATATGCGGGGTGATGACCTGCTGGTAGCCGTATTCTTTCTGCACGTTGCGCAGGAACTGTTCGAGCCGGTCCCTGAGCGCGGCGCCTTTCGGCAGCCACAAGGGCAGACCCTGTCCCACGCGCTGCGAGAAACAGAACAGTTCGAGGTCCTTGCCCAGCTTGCGGTGGTCGCGTTTCTTGGCCTCCTCCATCATCACGAGGTATTCGTCGAGCATCGACTTCTTGGGGAACGAGATGCCGTAGATGCGCGTCAGCATCTTGTTCTTCTCGTTGCCGCGCCAGTAGGCACCTGCCACCGAAGTCAGCTTGAGGGCCTTGATGTAACCCGTGTTGGGGATGTGCGGACCCCGGCAGAGGTCGGTGAACGCACCGTTGGTATAGAATGAGATGGTTCCGTCCTGCAGGTCCGAGATCAGTTCGACCTTGTACTGGTCGCCCTTCTCTGTGAAGGTCTTGAGCGCTTCGGCCTTGGGGACCTCGCGGCGGACGAGCTGCTCCTTGTTGCGGGACAGCTCCTGCATCTTCTGTTCGATCTTCGGAAGGTCGGCCTCGGTGATCGGCGTGGGCGAATCGACGTCGTAGTAGAAGCCGTTTTCGATGGCGGGGCCGATGCCGAACTTGATGCCCGGATAGAGGGCTTCGAGGGCTTCGGCCAGCAGGTGCGACGAGGTGTGCCAGAAGGCGTGCTTGCCCTCTTCGTCGTCCCATTTGTAGAATTTGACCGAGGCGTCCTCCCCGATCGGGCGCGTCATGTCTACCGTCGCGCCGTTTACCGAAGCGGCAAGAGAGTCGGCAGCTAAACGAGGGCTGATGCTCTCTGCGATCTGGTAAGCAGTAGTCCCTTCGGCGTATTCTCTGACCGAGCCGTCGGGAAAAGTGATTTTGATCATAAAATATAAATTAAGTTTTCGGGGCCTTCGGCGCTTCCACAATTACGAGACGGAATACGCCTCCGGTTTGCCCGGTTTGTTGTTTCTGTTCTTGCTGCGCCCTGCCCGCAATCTTTGGGCGGATACGGCGGATGTCGTTTGCTCTTCCTTTTCTTCCTCTTCCTCCGGCCCGGATCCCGGTTTTTCGTCGCTCCTGCGCTAATCCTCCTTTTCGGTCTGCGGCAGGTCCTTGACCGAGACGTCGCGGCCGCCCTTCTCGCGCTCGGCGCGTTGCAGCGGGTTGCGGCTCCATTCGGCCCATGCGCGGCGGTGCTCGACGATGTCGATCGCGGCGTAAATCGCCGAACGCATCGACTGCGGGTCGGCTTTGTCCTGCCCGGCGATGTCGTAGGCCGTGCCGTGGTCGGGCGAGGTGCGGACCTTCGAGAGTCCGGCCGTGAAGTTCACGCCGTCGGGCGAAAGCGTCTTGAACGGCGCCAGTCCCTGATCGTGGTACATGGCCAGTATGCCGTCGTATTTTGCGTATCCTCCGCCTGCGAAAAGCCCGTCGGCGGCGAACGGCCCGAACGCCAGCACGCCCTGATTGAACGCCTCGACGACGGCCGGGCGGATGATCTCCTGCTCCTCGCGTCCCAGCAGTCCTCCGTCCCCGGCATGCGGGTTGAGAGCCATCACGGCGATGCGCGGCTCGACGATGCCGAAGTCCTCTTTCAGCGTGCGGCGGAGCGTATGCAGGTCGCGCACGATCTTCTCCCCGGTGATGCTGCCGCTGATCTCCGACACCGGAATGTGCTTGGTGACCAGCCCCACGCGCAGAATCTCGCTGCACATGATCATCATCGGCTCCCCGCCCAGTTCGGCCCCGATGAATTCGGTATGGCCCGTGAAGTGGAACCCGTCGCCCTGTACGCTCTCCTTGTTGAAGGGGGCCGTGACGAGGGCGTCGAGCAGCCCCTCCTTCAGCTCCTGCGTCGCGCGGCGCAGCGCCTCGACGGCGGCGCGCCCGGCTTCGGCCGAAGCTTTGCCCGGCTCGATCTGCTCCGTGTCGCCACATGCGACGAGGTTCACCTTGCCGCGGCGGGCGTCGCGGGCCGACGTTACGGCGTTGAACTGCACCGGTTCGGTCTGGGCGAGCGTATTTCGGTAATAGGCCGCGGCCTTGGGCGAGCCGTATACGACGGGCGTGAAAAGCTCCGTCATGCGCGGATCGGCCAGCGCCTTGAGGATGACCTCCCAGCCGATGCCGTTCGTGTCGCCCTGCGTGATGCCTATTTTAAGTTTCTGTTCTGACATGGATACAAGTATTTCAATCTACAAAGATACATATTATTCAGAATCTGCAATAGGCCGGATGCAATTAAAATGTTTTTTTGCACTGCGGCGATCCGTAATGTTTTGCGGATGGACTATTTTTTCCTACCTTTGTTTTATGCAGCCTGTTAGGGCTGATGACATATTCGGATTAAAGCGCATCGGCTTTTTTCTTACCGTCGAAAATTGGACACTTTCGCGTAACGTAAGGAACAAAGGTTGATGCTCTCGCTGTTTTCGGCGTGGGCATTTACCGTATTCTACGTTACAGGTCGTCCAATACCTCGATGGTGGATTCGGTGATACTGCCCGCGCTTTTTTCGATAAACCGCCCGAAAGATGGAACCTTGCGCACAAAAGACGACTGAAAAACACAATCCGGAACTGGTAGATACGGTTTTCCGGCTGATGTTCGAAATATTATGGGTGGCTCCCTACGACCGGCGCCGGAGCAATGCGGCGCTTTCGGGATTCGAACGCTGCAGCCGGGAGACTGCCGTGCTGCTGGCCGCCACCGACTTGCGCTCGGCCTCGCCCGGCGAACTGCAGACGCTCTTGCAGGCCGTCGACCGGCTCGTGCAGACCATCGGCCGGCTCGAATCGGAGGCGCTTTTCTCCCGCTGGCAGTGTGCCGAAGCGCTGGCGCAGGGATTCGAGGCGGTTGTTCACGTCCTCATCGGTGACCTGGGCCTTGGGCACGTCGATCTCCAGGCCGTCGAGTTCCGGCAGCTCGATGTCGGGACGACGCTCGACGGTCGCGGTGAACTTCAGCTTGGTCTCGTCCTTGGCGGATTCGGGCACTTCCTGCACGTCGATCTCCGGCTGGGACATCGGATGGATCTGCTTCTCCTCAAGCGCCTTGGAATAGAGCTCCGGCACGCCGTTGTTGACGGCCTCGCCAGCGACGGCCGCGAAGCCGATGCGCTGGTCGATGATCTTGCCGGGGACGTGACCCTTGCGGAAGCCGGGGATGTTCACCTGCTTGGCGATCTCCTTGCGGGCGGCATCCAGATACGGGTTGAACTCCTCCGGGTCGACGGTGATGGTGAGCTTGACCTTGGTGGGTTCGAGATTCCTAACGCTGATTTTCACGCTTGCGCTCCTGAAAGTCGTTTATTCTACTTCATCTGCCGGTAGGCAACCTCTACATGATAACGCGACTTACGGACGCTGCGATGAGATTCACCTGCCAGTCACGGGCGCCCTGCGATTTGAGGAATTCCGCGACATCGCGCTTGCGCGGTTCGTCGGTCCAGCACAGGTTGCGCAGGATCTGCGGCTTGACGATGATTTCGGCGGGGGTGCGGGTGTCGTCGGCGATCTGGGAGACGACTTTGCGCACGTCTTGCAACAGCCGCATACGCTGAGGGTGCCTGGTGACCCAGAGCTTCATCGAGCGAGGTGCGTTCGCATGCTCCTCGTCGGCCACGGGCGCCGGCATCACCGGCCATTGCGACGGCGGCAGCTCCAGCGCGCGCCGAATCGTCTCTCGCCATACCGAGGGCTTGACCTTGCGCTGAATCGGCGCGTACCGTTCGAACATCTTGTCCTGTTCGGAATCGGTATGGATGCGCACACGTTCGTTGATGGAGCGAATCGAACGGAATTGCGCAGCGTTGTGTGGTTTGCGTTTCGCCACTTCGATGATGGAGCTGTCGGACAATAGCAGGGTCGGCGCGATGTCGTATTCGCGCGCGAGTTCGTCGCGTCGGGTCCATAGCGCGCGGACGATGGCCAGCGCCTGCCGGTCACGCATGACTTCAGTGATGTGCGAGACATGCATCCAGGGAATCAGATGCTCCTTGCGTGGTCCCAGACCTTCTTTGAGCGCGTAATCGAACTCTTCCTGAGCCCATTCCATCTTGCCTTGACGTTTGAGTTCGGCGCGCATCTTCGTTTCAAGCTCGATGAGCAGTTCGACGTCCAACGCCGCGTAATTTCGCCAGTCGCGGGGCAACGGACGATACGACCAGTCAGCCGCAGAATGTTCTTTGGCAAGGGTCAGTCCAAGAAAATGCTCGGTGACAGCGGCGAGTCCGAATCGTTTCAATCCCAGCAGACGCGCGGCGATTTCCGTGTCGAACAGCCGTTGCGGTTCCATGCCGAGTTCGTCGAATCCCGGAAGATCCTGCAGGGAATCATGCAGAATCCATACCGCATCTCCGACGGCACGGTTGAAATCGTTCCAATCCGCCCCGGCCGCGGCGAGCGCCTGCGGATCGAGCAGGCCGATGCCGGCTCCACCAACCAGTCCTCATGCCCATACCGGAAGCCGGATGCGCGTTCCGCGTCCGCGGCAAGGGAGCCATGTGAGGAAGCCAGCTCACTGCAATAGTCACGGAATGCCGGCAACGTGTCGATCACGTTGGGCACGCCTTCGCGCGGTTCCGCCAGCAGCTTCGGATCGTCAGTCAACGGGGTTTTCCTCCTCGGATTGCGTCATGGACCGGAGGAACGACGCCCACTGTCCGACTTGGGAGCCGGCGTCAAGGCCTCCATCGGCATAGTCTAGTGGAGTCCAAGACACCCGGATCTCGCAGCCCACCCTGGGCACATCGGGGTCATGGCCGAATGCTGTGTTTTGGGTGACTGTGACGGTGCCGGATACATGTTCGGAATCGTTTGGATTGAGACGTTCCATCATCATGTCCCAGTACATGCCCGGAGTCAGGCAGTCGTCCTCCTTGTCGGGCAGTGGCAGGGATGCGAAAGCCACGCAACGCCAGTGGGAATGCCAGTCCTCTCGGAATTTGAGCGAATACAGGATCATGATCCAGCCGGATGCGTATGTTTCATCGCATTCCAACGCGACGCCGATGCCGAAGTTCGCCATGGAATTGGGCACCGGAATCTCACGGTATGTCATGCCTTTCAAACGCCGCATACGGTCCACGGAAAGCACCGCATTCCAGACTTGGTCGGGAACGCCCTGCGGTCGCATAAGCATGGTCTGTGGGGCTTCGCCGCCCATATCCGCTCCCTTGCCATCGGCGCGCGCCACGTTGCGCGCATCTCGTGGAAAATCAAAGATGTCTGCCATAGTTCAAGGCTACGACAGAGAAGGGCATTTCGTAGTATTTCGAACCACTTTGCCACGCGTCGAATGTGAAGATTTTTCAGCGTATGAATAAATTGGTCCATGTCATCGATTCAGTCGGCGGCATGGACCAATATGAGGCGTTCCGCATATCCAGCGAATATGGGGAAGCCATTGAGAGGACGGGCGTTTAGTACACGGTGAAGCCGTGCGACTGGAACTGCTCGACCACACGTTGTTTCATTGCCGCGGACGGGCCTTTCTGGTCCTCCAACGGGTATGGGATGTTCAGCATGTGCCACTTCGGACGGCCAAGCTGGTGGAAGGGCAATACGTCGATATGTTCCAACGCGTCGCCGAAGGTCTCGCAGATCTTCGCCACGTTCTCGACGTTTTCTTCGGAGGATGTGAGGCCCGGCACGAGCACGAAACGCACCCAGATCTTCTTGCCTGCCTTGGCCAGACGCTGTCCGAAGTCGATGGTCGGC
>ERZ780150.1423-NODE-1423-length-15531-cov-4.075730_pt1 | contig 15531 bp, 17 predicted proteins | sample MGYA00511019_ERZ780150 | MGnify/ENA primary metagenome ERZ780150 (study PRJEB29588, sample SAMEA2151633) | human gut metagenome | biome: human gut; feature: human-associated habitat; material: faeces | place: Denmark | collected 2008/2010 ...
CATTTCGGAGCCGGACCTGCAGGTGCTGGCAAACCAGGTGCCCGCCGTGCCGGATATGGTGCTTATTCTGTGCGTGGCCTGCGGCGTGGGTGTGTTTCTGGCCCTGGCCTTTCTTCGCACACTGTACGGCTGGCCGCTGGCGCGTATTTTGATTATCTGTTACCTTCTGGTGTTTGCCCTGGCCGCCTTTGTGCCGCGCGAATTTCTGCCGGTGGCCTTCGATTCGGGCGGCGTCACCACCGGGCCTATCACCGTGCCGTTCATCATGGCGCTGGGCCTTGGCCTTTCCTCGGTGGGCCATTCGGACCATTCCGACAGCGACAGTTTCGGCCTGGTGGCCCTGTGCAGCATCGGCCCCATTCTTGCCGTGCTGGTTCTGGGGCTTGTATACAGCGCCGCAAGCGGCTCTTACACGCCGCTTGCCATCCCTGAGGTGAACACCACGCGCGAGCTTTGGATGCAGTTCAGCAACGAATTTCCCACCTATGCGCAGGAGGTGCTGCTTGCGCTTGCGCCCATCCTCATCTTTTTCCTAATTTTTCAGGCCGTGTGCCTGCATCTGCGCAAACGGCCGCTGGCCAAAATTCTCATGGGCATGCTGTATACCTTTCTTGGCCTCACGCTGTTTCTCACCGGCGTGAACGTGGGCTTTATGCCCGCAGGCTATTCCATTGGCAGCCAGCTGGCCGCCAGCGGCTGGCCCTGGCTTTTGGTGCCGCTTGGCATGCTGATTGGCTATTTCATTGTGAAAGCCGAGCCCGCGGTGCTGGTTTTGAACCGGCAGGTGGAGGAAGTGACGGACGGCGCCATCTCTGCGCGCATTATGATGTTTGGCCTCTCTGCCGGCATGGCCATCTCGGTGGGGCTTTCCATGGTTCGTGTGCTCACGGGCATTTCCATTTTGTGGCTGCTGGTGCCGGGTTATGCGCTGGCGCTGGGGCTGAGCTTTGTGGTGCCGAAAATCTTTACCTCCATCGCCTTCGACTCCGGCGGCGTGGCCAGCGGCCCCATGACGGCCACCTTTTTGCTGTCTTTTGCCATGGGCGCGTGTGACGCAGCCGGCGGCAATGTGCTGACAGACGCCTTCGGCATTGTGGCCATGGTGGCCATGACGCCGCTTATCATCATTCAGCTGATCGGGCTTTTATACCGCATGAAGGTTGCGCGCACTGGCGCTGCAACGCCGCAGGAAAGCGCCGATGAAGTAATCGACCTTTCCAAAGAGGTGGAACTATGAACAGAAAAATTGAATGGCTTATCACCATTGTAGACCGCGGGCGCGGCGATAAAGTGGCCGAAGTGTACCAAAGGCACCATGTGGCCGTGCAGCTGGTCACACATGGGCGCGGCACTGCCACATCCAAAATTATGGATGTGCTGGGCCTGGATGAGCCGGAAAAAGATATTGTGCTCAGCCTTGTGCCCGGCGCGCTTTCCCGCGAAATTCTTCGCGCGCTGGAGGAAGAGCTTCATTTTACCCGGCCCGGGGCAGGCATCGCGTTTTCGATTTTGCTTTCGGGCATCAGCACCGCGGCGCACAGCCGCGTCACACACGGCAGGCTGGAGCTTTGCCTGCCACAGGAGGAAAACAGCATGACATCAGAACAGCATGAACTGATTGTTGCCGTCACAGACGCAGACGGCGTGGATATTGTAATGGATGCCGCGCGCGCAGCAGGCGCCCGCGGCGGCACCGTGGCCAGGGCCCGCGAGGTGTGCAGCGAAACGGCGCAAAAGCTGTTTGGCCTGCCCATTCAGCCAGAGAAAGAGCTTGTGCTCATTCTGGTGCCGGCCGGCATTCGCCAGACGGTGATGCAGGCCATCTGCGACACTGTGGCCCAGCAAACGCCCCAGCGCGCTTTCACCTTTTCGCTGCCTGTCAGCGGGGTGCTGGGCCTGCGCTGATACCCCGTTTCCTTTGGGGCTTTTTACAAAGTTGTGCATATTTAAAGTATGTTTTTGCATGAATATCCAAAATTAAGCCTGCGCGCCCAAAAAGCACTTGACAAATGTGGCCGCGGGGGGTAACATGCAAACAAATAAAAAGTTCAAATTGCGCTGCGGTTTTCCGCAGGCAATGATAGAGGCGCGGTGTCCAAAAGTACCGCGCGGCAAGGCAGGCAAGCCGCCGCGCGCGAAAGGGGCCACCGCCGAAGCGCCCGGGCAATTGCCTTTGGCCGGGCGGCTGGGCCGCCGCAGAACATGCGGCGGACTGTCACGCAAAGCGTGAAGCGCTATCATTGGAACAGCATTCCGTGCGTGGGCAGCTTTTCTCCGCCCTCCGTATCTGATTGCAACCCCATGGTGCGTTTTGCGCGCCATGGGGTTTTTGTTTTCGTTCCGGCCAGGCCCCCGGCGCCGCAGCACTTTCCCGCGCGCGCCGGCAAAACAGCCGGTTTGAGAAAAATATTTTTGGAAAGAGGGAATTTCAGATGAAGAAGTGGATGGCGGGCGCCCTGGCGCTGGCGATGGTTCTGGCCATGGCCCTTACCGGCTGCGGCGGCAGCGCATCTTCCGGCGCAGTGTCCGGCAGTGCGGCGGCCTCCGGGGCGGATGACAATGTGCTGACGGTTGCCATGGAATGCGCCTATGCGCCCTATAACTGGACGCAGAATGACGATTCGAACGGCGCTGTTCCCATTTCGGGCAGCTCGGACTATGCCAACGGCTATGACGTGATGATGGCCAAAAAAATGGCCGAGGCCCTTGGGATGGAGCTGGAAATTGTGCGTTCCGATTGGGATTCGCTGGTTCCGGCCGTGATATCCGGCACGGTAGATTGCGTAATTGCCGGCCAGTCCATCACCTCTGAGCGCATGGAAAGCGTAGATTTTACCACGCCGTACTACTATGCCAGCGTGGTGACGCTGGTGAAGGCCGACGGCCCCTATGCAGATGCGGCCGGTGTGGCCGACCTTGCGGGCGCCACCTGTACCAGCCAGCTGAACACAATTTGGTATGACAATTGCCTGCCGCAAATTGAAAACGCCAACATTCTGCCCGCACAGGAGACAGCCCCCGCCATGCTGGTGGCGCTGGACACCGGCGCGTGCGACGTGGTGGTAACCGATATGCCCACGGCCATGGCCGCCTGCGTGGCATACCCCAGCTTCAAGCTGCTGGATTTCACCGGCACCGAGGATGATTATGAAGTGTCGGAAGAAGACGTCAACATCGGCATCTCTGTGCGCAAGGGCAACACCCAGTTGCTGGACGCCCTGAACGAGGCGCTGGCCGGTTTGACGCAAGATGATTTTACCGCCATGATGGATGAGGCCATCAGCATCCAGCCCCTGAGCAACTGATTTTTCCCGCGCACAGCGGGCGCTGTGTGAAAGCGCCCTCACAGAAAGGATGAAGCAGACATGACATCCACATTGCCTACTGATTTTTGGGGCAGAGTCATCTATATTCTGCAAAACTACAGCGCTTCGCTGGGGCGGGGCGTGCTGAACACCATGATAATCGCCGTGCTGGCCACGCTGGCCGGCTGCATCATTGGCCTGGCGGTTGGCATTGTTCAAACCATCCCCACAGACCGCAAACAGTCGCCCGTGCGCTGGGCCCTGCTTTCGGCCGTCAAGTTTATTTTAAGCGCCTATGTCGAAATTTTCCGCGGCACGCCCATGATGGTGCAGGCCATGTTCATCTTCTATGGCGTGTCCATGCTCACCGGCGTGGTGATGCCCTACATGGGGGCGGCGCTGCTGATTGTGTCCATCAACACGGGCGCTTATATGGCGGAAACGGTGCGCGGCGGCATCCTCTCAATTGACCCCGGCCAGACAGAGGGCGCACACGCCATTGGCATGACCCATGTGCAGACAATGACCTATGTTATTCTGCCGCAGGCGCTGCGCAACATCATGCCGCAGATTGGCAACAACCTCATCATCAACATCAAAGACACCTGCGTTCTGTCCTGCATCAGCGTGGTGGAGCTGTTCTTCGCAAGCCGCGGCGTGGCGGGCGCATATTACTGGTATTTTGAAACCTACACCATTGTGATGGTGATCTACTTCATCCTCACGTTCGTTTGCTCGCGCCTTCTGCGCCTGCTGGAAAAGCGCATGGACGGCCCTGCAAACTTTGATTTGGCCGTTTACGACACCTCCACGGGTGAGGGCATGCCCCATTTTCGCAAAAACAGCGCGCAGCCAAACGCGGACCTGCGCGCCAGGCAGATGTATCAGACGGGCAACTTGAATTTAGACCAGAACGAAAGGGGGCGCTGAAGCATGGCAGAACGCATCATAGAGGTGCAGCATCTCAGCAAAACCTTTGGCACCCACGAGGTGTTGAAAGACATCGACTTCTCTGTGCAGGAGGGGGACGTCACCTGCATCCTTGGGGCATCGGGTTCGGGCAAATCCACCTTGCTGCGCTGCATCAACCTGCTGGAGACGCCCTCGGGCGGGCAGATTTTGTTTCATGGCACGCCCATCACCGGCCGCGGGTTCGACCCATGCGCCTACCGCGCCAAGGTGGGCATGGTGTTTCAAAGCTTTAACCTGTTCGCCAACCTCACCGTGCTGGAAAACTGCACCATCGGCCAGCGCAAGGTACTGAAAAAAAGCGCCGCCGAGGCCGAGGCCACAGCCATGGAATTTCTGGAAAAGGTGGGCATGCAGCAGTATATCAAGGCAAAGCCCCACCAGCTTTCGGGCGGGCAAAAACAGCGCGTGGCCATTGCCCGCGCCCTGGCCATGCGGCCGGAAGTGCTTTTGTTCGACGAGCCCACCAGCGCGCTGGACCCACAGATGGTGGGCGAGGTGCTGGCCGTGATGCGGCGCCTGGCGGGCGAGGGGCTCACCATGCTGGTGGTGACGCACGAGATGGCCTTTGCGCGGGATGTCTCTACCCATGTGGTGTTTATGGCAGACGGTGTGATTGCCGAGACAGGGGCGCCGCAGCAGTTTTTCGACGCGCCCAGCACCCAGGCCGCAAAAGATTTTCTGGCGCGGCTGCGCCATTGAGCCCAAACGGCGGGTGCAACCAACAAAATAAGGGTGGCAGGTGCTTTGCACCTGCCACCCTTTGCTTTTGCCTTGCGGCAACTTACACCTCGCCAAAGCCGCCGTCAATCAGTTCAATCAAAGCGTCCACCGCCTGCTGCTCGTCGGGGCCCTCGGCCGTCAGCTCTACCTCCGAGCCCTGCACCAGCGCCAGTGTCAGCACGGAAATGATAGACTTTGCATTTGCCGTGTTATCCTGTTCCTTCAAGCTGAGGTTGCGAATGGAAATGCGGGAATCGAACGCTTTTGCCGCATTTGTAAACTGAGAGGCCGGCCGGGCATGCAGGCCTGTGCGGTTTATGACGGTTGTTGTTCTGCGATACATGGGGCAGCACTCCTTTCTCCCGCGCGGCGCTCAAAGCGCAAGCGCGGCCTGCATACATTGTAAAACTTCACCGGCATCTTCGCAAGCCAGAATTTCCCCGGCCAGCCTTTGCAGCTGCACAGCCGTGTGGCGGCTTAGCGCGCGCTTTACCTTTGCCAGCTGGGAAGCGCTCATGGAAAGCTTGCGCAGCCCAAGGCCCACCAGCGCGCACAAAAAAAGCCCCGTGCCGTTTGGCGGGTGCTCGTAAGAAAGTAATTCACTCAAAATTACACTTACGGCATCTGTCAGACGGGATTGGGTAAATGAAATATGCTGGACATGGTTGAAATCAACCGTGTCCAGCATATTTTTTTGCCTATTTGCGCTTCCTTTTTCCTTTTCCGTGGGTCATATTGGTTTTCCCTCGCTGGTTAATAGAGGGTTTCAGGTGTTTGGACAGTTTCAAGACCTCTATCAGATTTACAAACTGCTCCATCGTGATCGCATCATAGTCAATACCAAAGGTTGCGAGGAAAATGCGGGCCTGTTTTTCCGCATCGCTGCCTTTGTAGTTCGTGGCTTCCTGCAAACTCTTTTGCACATCCAGCGCTGGAGAATGGCTGTCCGCAGTGGTTGCATCATTTTGATGGGCTTCCCGAATATCCCGAAGGATTAGCTTCAAATTGTCAGAAATAACATGGCCAAAATACTCGTCCTCTTGTACTTGTGCAAGTTCCAGTGTCCGCAGGTACAGATCATTTTCCGTTTCTCCCTGCTGCATCAGTACCATTTGACGAACGGCTTGCAGTACAGCGTTCATATCGCTAATCCTCATATCAGCGATCCGATCCACATAAATCTCCGCATCCAGCATCATTTTCTGGAAATCGTGGTGACAGAGAATTTCCGACAGCAGCCGGTGGTTGAATTTTCCGGCTTTCAGAACATTAATCGCATCATCACTCAGGTGCAGGGCACTCAGCTCTGTGTCTGAGTGATTTTTTTGCTCTGACACACCCAACAGATAATCTGTGGTCACATGATAAAACTTTGCCAGTGTGACGATGGCAAAAGGGCTGATGTCCTTATAATCGTCATTCTCGTATTTGCCGAGTGCAGATTTGGAAAGCCCGGTCTGGTCGGCCAGTTGTTCCAAGGTAAGTCCGTGCTCCACCCGCAAATCCTTCAATTTTTCCTGAATCGTTAAGGTCGTATTCATGTCAAGCCTCCCCGCTGCTCCATTTTTTTATTATAACACAGCTTGTCCATAAGCGTGGAAATTGCTGCTTTTTCAGAGCCTTTTCCATCCTTTTGGATATACGGGAATGGTCATGTTTTTTCGCTAAAATGTACTTGTCACCAGACATTGTAGCTTGAAAAGTACATGACCGTCCGAATGGGATATGCCGGTTGGCGAAGCAGCGCCAGAACCAGCCTCGGGACAATTTGTCCCGAAGTTGCGAGCGTGCCAAGGCCGGGGATACGCCGGGGTGAGAGTCCCGGGCAGGAACGGCATTCGGGAAAAACGGCGCTCAAAAAACACAGACAAAAATCAATCCATGTGAAATCAGCGAACAAACTGCAATTTTAGTATTGCCGCCCACACCAAAGAGCGTTGCACTGCACAGCGTACACAGTACAGCGTTCCGTGTGGATATTCGCTGTTTTGCTTGATTTCACACAAACCAACAAAACGGGAAAGTGGGTCTGTGAACAGGGCATCACAAGCAAAAATTCCAGTTTGAAATTGAGTTTTACCAAAACAATGCTTTGCAGCAAATGGAGTTTATCACGGAATAGATTCTGTTCGCCGCAGAGCCAACAAAACAGGAGGTCTTTTCTATGAGCGATCACGAGAATTACAGAAACGAGATCAAAGCCTACATTGTCAGGGCTGGCATGACCATGAGCGAGGTAGTGGAGGTTTTGGCTGACGAATACGGATGGAGCAGCAGTGTTCCCAACCTGTCCGGGAAACTAAAGCGTGGCTCTTTACGCTATGGCGAGGCGGTGGAGCTGGCGGATGTGCTGGGGTACGACATTGTGTGGCAGAAACGGAGGAAATAAGATCGAGCAGAAAATTTATGGGTACATCCGTGTTTCCACCAGAGAGCAAAATGAAGATCGACAGGTCATTGCCCTCCGGGAAGTGGGCGTACCTGAGAGAAATGTTTATATCGACAAACAGTCCGGCAAGGATTTTGAGCGTCCGCAGTATAAGAAGCTGCTGCGAAAAATGAAAAAAGACGATCTGCTCTATATCAAGAGCATTGACCGTCTGGGACGCAATTACGCCGAAATATTGGAGCAATGGCGCTTTCTCACAAAGGAAAAAGGCATTGACATTGTGGTACTGGATATGCCGCTTCTGGATACACGGAGAGGCAAGGATTTGCTGGGAACCTTCCTCAGCGACATTGTGCTGCAAGTACTGTCTTTTGTGGCAGAGAACGAGCGCACCAACATCCGGCAGCGACAGGCAGAGGGTATTGCAGCAGCAAAAGCCAAGGGCATTCGGTTTGGGCGGCCGCCCAAACCGCTGCCCGAGAATTTCCATTCTGTTTACCAGCGTTGGAAAATGGGAGAAATCACCGGGACGGCAGCAGCAAAGGAATGTGGGATGTCCCTTGCCACCTTCCGTTACCGGGCAGAGATTTACGAAAAAGCCAAGTTGTTGTAAAGGGGGTGTTTTTACAGGAATGTGTACCTTTCTGTAAAAGATGCAAAAGCTTATACAAATTTATTATATCATGGGTCTACAAAATTTTCCATACTGTTTTGGCGAAAAGCCACACAAATCAGCGAACAAAAAACTGGTTATGTTTTCTTTGCAGAAAGGTACACTTTTTCAAAACTAAAAATGAAATAACGGAGGAGAAATTATGAACTGTCCTAAATGTGGAGCTATTTTGGAGGAAGACGCAAAATTCTGTGTTTCTTGTGGTACACGCCTTGACGATCTTGGAGGAGCATCATCTGATGGGTTGACTCAAGACAAACAAAGTGATCATCCGACTACATTTAACGCCCCAAAAACAGAAACAAAGAAAGAACGAAAAGCAAATGTGCTGGGATTGATTGTCGGAACCCTTATAATTGTCATCGGTCTTATCAGAGTAGTGAGCGCAGGAACAAGTATTTCCGCTACTTCCTTTGGAGGTGATTTTTATACATATACCTATCAAGGGATCGTTGCGATATCTGAAATTCTTGCATCTATCGAACAGGCTATTGGTTGGTTGATTGTAGCTGTCGGTGCTGCCATTGATGTTATTTCAATGAAACATTAAGGGGACAAAAAACCATGCGGTTCTGTAAATATTGTGGCACAGAAATCTCAGAAACAGATGAGCTTTGTCCAAATTGCGGAAGAAATTTAAAAAGCAACTCAACAAACGAAGCAACTCAGAAAAATAGCACTATCAATCATATCGAGACTGTAATAAAAAGTATCAGGAAACATCCCAAATTCTTATTTGGAATAGTAGCCCTTATCGTTTGTGCTCTCATAGTTGTAATCGCAGTAAATCCGGGAAAATGCAAATATAGCGGATGTGGAAATAAAGCTGTTTCCGGCAGCGATTATTGCTATTCGCATAAATGTGCAGTAGAGTCGTGTAAGGATAGTCGCTTTCTTTATAGTAACTATTGTTATAAACACTATCTTCTTTATGACGATGATGTGCAGGAAGAATTCGGTAGTGATCCTGTATACTCACATGAATTGAAAATTAGCAATGTTAAACTTTCATCCAATAGCAGTTATACGATTGCCGAAGGGACTATTACAAACAACAGCGATCAGACTGTGAGCTTTGTAGAAATAAAAGGTGCATTTAAAACGAGTTCCGGGTCTGTGGTTGATACTGATTGGACATACGCTGTGGGGTCAGAAGGACTTGCACCGGGTGAATCATGTAAATGGAGATTGTCTGTTTCAAAAGACTGGTCAATTAAAGATTGTACGGTAACAGTAATCGACTTTGATTATTAAGGGAGGGATATTATTCGTGTTTTGCAAAAATTGCGGATCAAAGCTGGATGATGATGCCGTGTTTTGTGAAAAATGCGGCACAGCTATTAAGCGCACAGCAAGTTTAGATTTTGCTAAAGATTCCACCACTCAGGAATCCAGTTCCAGCAATCAAATATCCAACGAATTAACCAATGAAAATTCTACCGTAGCTGTGACCAAGCCTAAAAACAGACGAATTATTGCATTGGTTGTTGCTCTTACTGTATTTGTGCCTGCCGTTATTTTCTTTGCGCTGAACAAATCAACATTTGACGTGTCTGATCCCAGAGCTGAAAGTAATTTTAATAACGGTGGCAAGTTAGCTTTTGATGATAAGGCGCTATATTTTATTGGGCTTTATGAGGAAAATGACAGTGAAACCTGTGTTTACTCAACCTCGTATACTGGAACCAATAAAGCCCTCGTTTCAAGTAATCCCAATATCAGTAGAATCCGCATTGTAAATGGAAAAATCCTATATGCGACTTATGAAGATGATACATATAAAATTGGCTTAATGGAAAAAGATGGTTCGGAAGATACTGTACTTGTTGAACTGACCAACGATTCCGATAATTATTTGAACGATTTCAGTGCATCGGATACAACTCTGTATTATCTGTATAACGATGAATTGAGAATGCGCCCTATGAGTGATGGTGAAGATTCTCTATTGCTCGATAATGTTGAGGACTTTATACTTGTAGGTGACACGATTTACTATGCAACTGAAAGTTCGATTTTCTCTTATAACATAAAAAAGGCAGAGAGCGTTGAAATTTGCAGTTCCAAGGCATACAACCTTATCCTTTGCGATGAAAATATATATTTCAAAAATGACAATGGGATTTACAGAGTATCACTTACAGGCAAAGAGAGTGCCGAACTAATTGTCAAAGATTCTAAAGTAGGAAACTTCGTCATAGATGGAGATAATATTTATTACCTTCAAACACTTGAAACGGATGAGATAACTGAGCTTGCCAAATATATTGACGAAGACGAATATTTTACTTACGCATTGGCAATGATTGGCTCTGGTCAAATCAAACGAGTCCCGAAAGCAGGTGGCCCCGCTGAATCGGTGGATTCAAATCAACCTCTCTCAACTGCGCTGTTTGTATATCCCGATGGAATGTATTCGAGAACGAGCATTTTCTCTGACACACTATCTCTTGTAGAATTCGAATAATCCCTTGGTAACAAGGGCGCACTTCTATACAGGGTAAACCCTGTATGCGTGCGCTCTACGAGGTAAACAGCCCGGACGATGGAAGTCCGGGCTGTTTTGCGTCACTGCGTTCCGTACAAGGGACTGCATCCCTTGCGCCGCTTATGCGGCTATCCCTGCCCGCTTCGGATGGGAAACAATCTGTTTGCACAGACAGTTTCCCATCCAAAGCCTAAAACGCAACACACAAATTTTACCGCTTGTCCGAAAGACAGGCGGTATTTTTTATCTGCAAGTAAAGGAGGAATCTACGATGCCAACAACCGAGAAGCTGAAACAGGAGATCGCAGATGCAGAAAAGAAGCTGGCGCAGGAGCGCAGCAGGCTCCAGCGGCTGCAAAACCGGAAATCTTATTACGAGAAGGGAGACAGGAGGAAACGGGCACACCGCCTTATTACCAGAGGGGCCGCAGTGGAGAGCATCGCACCGCTGGCAAAGGCTTTGAGCGAAACGGAGTTCTATGCTTTTACGGAAAAGATTTTTGCTTTGCCGGAAGTCAGGGCTTTGTTGATGGAGGCAGTCAATACACACAATCAGGCAAGCCAGAAAGGAAAGGGATAAGTATCGCACTATTTCACTTCCATGTTACCCAGATCAAACGCAGCGCAGGGCAATCCGCTGTTGCGTCCGCCGCTTACCGATCCGGCGAAAAGCTGCACAGCGAGTATTACGGGGAGGAAAGCGACTACAGCCGGAAAGGCGGTGTGCTCTGTTCCGAAATCCTGCTGCCGCCCCACGCCCCGCCTTCCTTCACAGACCGGCAAACTTTATGGAACGAGGTGGAAAAGGCAGAACGGGGCAAGAAAGCCCAGCTTGCATACAGTTTCGACATTGCCTTGCAAAACGAGTTTTCCATGCAGGAGAACATCGGCCTTGCAAGGCAATTTTTATTGGAGCAGTTTGTGAGCCGGGGGATGGTGGTGGATTTCTCTGTTCATGCCCCCGACAAGGGGGATGGCGGCATTGCCAACCCACATTTTCATGTCATGTGTCCCATCCGTCCCCTGTTGCCGGATGGGAAATGGGGCAGCAAGCAGCGGCGGGAATATCTCCTGGATGAAAACGGGGAGCGCATACGGGATGAAGCAGGAAGCTATGTGTTCAACGCTGTCCCCACCACGGACTGGGGCAAACCGGAGACGCTGGAACATTGGCGGGAACAGTGGGCGGCAATGTGCAATGCTCGATTTGCCGAGAAAGGTCTGGAATGCCGCATCGACCACCGCAGCTACGAGCGCCAGGGCGTGGAGCAGCTGCCTACCGTCCATGAGGGTCCGGCAATCCGCCAGATGGAGGCCAGAGGTATCCGCACCGATAAGGGTGACTTTAACCGCTGGGTCAAGACGACCAATGCCTTGATAGGCAAGCTGAAAAAGAAAATTGCAGCGCTGATTGACTGGCTGAAAGAAGCGCATGAGGAATTAAACAAACCGCAAGCACCCAATCTGGCGCAGCTGCTCAGCGAGTATTACACCAGCCGCAGCGCAGGAGCATGGAGTCGGAAAGCGAAAATCGGCAATCTCAAAGAGTTCAATGAGATTTGCAATTATCTCATGCAGAACGATTTGACAACGCCGGAACAGTTGCAGGAGCGTGTATCTGCGCTGAGTGACCGCATTGACATTTTGAAAAACGCCCTGCGTGGTAAATCTGAACGCATAAAGGAACTGAATGAACTCCTTCGCATGGTGCAGTTTTACGCTGACGGAAAACCTGTTGCAGACAAGCTGGCAGCCATCAAGTGGAAGGGTAGGCGTGAGCAATTCATGTCTGAAAATGAAAATGCGCTCCGCCTGTATCACATGGCAGAGCGCAAATTAAAGCCGTATTTTAAGGACGGAAAATTGCCGGTCACAGCATGGCGCAAGGAGCATGACCGCCTGGAACAGGAATATAAGACGGGGCAGGCGGAACTTTCACCCGTCTATGCGGAGGTGAAAAAGCTTTGGCAGATCAAATACAAGATAGAACAGGTTGTTCGTGCGCAGGAAAATCCCGAGCAGAGCCGCAAGAAACAGCATCAGATCGACCATTAAGGAGGACTACAAAAAATGAAACTCAACTGGAAAGAGGATCATAACCTCACAAGGAAACTCGCAAAAATACTTCTCGGAGATACGCTGCCCAATGGTGAGCGTGTAGGTTTATTCATATTGCTTGATGATGCTTCACGGGCTGAATTGCAGCGGTGGGCAAATATGAGTGATGCGGAATTTGCAGCCGCACAACGCAGCGGCGATTCCATCCACATTGATGTGGATGATGTCATCAGACAACTGGAAGAAAAATATACCCTTGACCCACAGTTACTTGATGATTTGCTTTCGGTTTTTGATGCAGACGATTTGGAACTTTGGGAAGAAAACAGTCAATGGGAAGATTCTGACCACGACGAGCCAACGGAATATTTTTTCTCCAATCCTGATCCCTATTTTAAACCTGAACCGCTGCCGCCTGACCGCCCCAGACACAATTTCTGGTTTGACGAGACTGGACATATCCGTGTAAAAAATCCATCTGCGTTCTGGCTGCCGGAGTTCACTTTGCAGCGTGAGATCGGCGGCACTATTTACACCATTACGGGCAGCTATGACGGAACAGAAACGCTGGATAGAAAGATGGAACGCATTCTGGCTGAAAAGTTTACAGAAAATACGGAGGATGACGAATGACAAATACCGGGAATCTTGGTACAATAGAAGCAGCCAATCCTGTGCTGACAGTTGCCCCTTTGAAGGAGGATACAGAAATGTTACGGGCAACTGATAAAATCACCGCACTCTATTGCCGCCTCTCCCAAGAGGATGCCAACGAGGGCGACAGTAATTCCATCACCAATCAAAAAGACATCCTGCTCCGATACGCAAAAGAGCACCGTTTCCCGAATCCAACATTTTTTGTGGATGACGGATACAGCGGAACGAACTATGACCGCCCCGGATTTCAGCAGATGCTGTCAGAAATCGAGGCCGGAAAAGTGGCCGTGGTGCTGTCGAAAGACCTGTCCCGGCTGGGGCGAAATTCTTCCCTGACGGGATTGTATATCAACTTCACTTTTCCGAAATATGGTGTGCGCTATATCGCCATCAACGACCACTTTGACACCATTGACCCCAACAGTACCGACAACGATGTTGCGGGAATCAAAAACTGGTTCAATGAGTTTTTTGCTAAGGATACCAGTCGCAAAATCCGTGCGGTACAGAAGGCCAAGGGCGAGCAGGGCATCCCGCTGACGACCAATGTCCCCTTTGGCTACCGCAAAGACCCGGAGGATCGGACAAAGTGGGTTGTGGACGAGGCAGCTGCTCCTGTGGTCAAGCGTATCTTTAAGCTGTGTATGGAAGGCCGGGGGCCGATGCAGATCGCCAAACTCTTGCAGGCGGAACAGGTGCTCAACCCTACCGCCTATAAGCGGAGAGAGGGCATTAGCACCCCAAGTCCTGAAACCGCTGATCCGTACCACTGGAACCCCAATACCGTTGTTCACATTCTGGAACGGCGGGAATACACGGGCTGTACGGTTAATTTCAAGACCTACACCAACTCCATCTGGGACAAGAAGCAGCGGGAAACGCCCATCGAGAAGCAGGCGGTATTCTACAACACCCATCCGGCTATCATTGAGCAGGAAGTCTTTGACAAGGTGCAGGAAATCCGCAAGCAGCGCCACCGAAGAACAAAAACCGGAAAGAGCAGTTTATTTTCCGGTATGGTTTACTGTGCTGACTGCGGGGCAAAAATGCGCTACTGCACCACCAACTACTTTGAGAAGCGGCAAGACCATTTTGTATGCGCCAGCTACCGCAGCAACACGGGAACCTGTTCCGCTCACTTCATCCGGGCGGTTGTACTGGAAGAATTGGTCTGGATGCACATGAAAACGGTTATCTCCTATGTAACCCGGCATGAAGCCCATTTTCGGACAGTTATGGAGCATAGGCTCCGGCTGTCCAGCGAAGAAACTGTCCGGGGACACAAGAAGCGTCTGGCACAGGCAGAACGCCGTCTCGGGGAACTTGACCGGCTGTTCATCCGTATCTATGAGGATAATGTGGCCGGAAAGCTCTCCGATGAACGGTTTGCGCTGATGAGCAAGACCTATGAGGACGAGCAGGCGCAGCTTAAAGTGGAAATCCAGACCTTGCAGCAGGAAATCGAAGTACAGGAACGACAGATTGAAAATTTGGAGCAGTTCATCCAGCGGGTACACAAATACGAGGATTTGCAGGAAATGACCCCCTACACCTTGCGGGAGCTTGTCAAGGGAATCTACATCGAAGCGCCTGACAAGAGCAGCGGGAAGCGCAGACAGGGCATCCGCATCTCCTATGACCTTGTGGGCTTTATCCCTGTGGACGAACTGATGAAACAGGAAACGGCATGACCGAAGCCATGCCGTTCCTGCAAAAAGCAATATTACTTTCTTATGACCCCCGGCCATTTCGGGAAGGGGCTTTTGTCTGTCCAGTGGGTTTTTATGGTGCGGGCAGATTTTGCCAACGCAGGTGCTTTTTAGTTGAGCGCTTGATAGCAAAGAATGCAGGGGATTGCAAGGAAATAAATGGCTTGCCACAACAGAAGCCACATGCGAACACTTCCTTTTTCGATGGTTTTCTTCATTTTACTGCATAACGCGGTATCCGTCAATACTGCAATTTGCGGTAAGAACGAATAAATAAACAGGACTGCGTTATTCTGGTGTTAGGTGATCGCATGTACCAACGTATCAGAGATTTACGGGAAGACAAGGACCTGACACAGGCAGAAATGGCGCAGATTTTATATTGCTCGCAGCAGGTTTACAGCAATTATGAGCTCGGGCAGAGGGACATTCCCACAAAGGTTCTCATCAGCCTGGCGAAATATCATCATACAACGACGGACTATCTTTTGGGACTGACGAATTATCGCGGGATTCCCAAAGAGTATACAGAGAAGACGGAGTAAGGAGACAAGCCACAT
>ERZ780150.1430-NODE-1430-length-15510-cov-4.111226_pt1 | contig 15510 bp, 9 predicted proteins | sample MGYA00511019_ERZ780150 | MGnify/ENA primary metagenome ERZ780150 (study PRJEB29588, sample SAMEA2151633) | human gut metagenome | biome: human gut; feature: human-associated habitat; material: faeces | place: Denmark | collected 2008/2010 ...
ATTTTGTTCTTTTTTCATATTGTTTTTTAGTTAATCCAGGGTATTAATTTTTCCATAAAGAACCCTGCTGCATAAAAAACACCGCCAGGTGACTTTCGCATTTTATCTGCGAATTTTCATCTGACGGTGTTTTTATCTTAAAAATTATTTATTCAACCTCTTCCGGCTCCATACTCAGCTTATGCTCCACTTCTGTGCCAATATCATACTTCTGTCTGTATTCCTTAAAATAAGTGTAATATTCCAGACTGTCTGTAGGATAAATTCTGGAGTTGTGAATGTGGATATCGGTTGTCTCTTCCCCACTTTTCATAAGTGCTGTCATAGCACTTGCACAGTGGGAAGCAATACGTCCAAAGCTGTTCAGAATATCGCTGAACACAGTTCCCTCTTCCAGTCCGCATTTGCCCTGGCTGAGGCGCTCTGCATGGCGCATCTTCAGTTCATCACAAAGTCTGGTGATTACCACGCCAAGTGGTGCAACACGCTGTGCGGCTTCTCTGTCATCGTTCATAAATGCATTGCAGGTCACATTGATTTCCTCACGGACTGCATCCATAACTACATTCAGCTCATCCCATGCTGTCTGAGAGAAATTCGTGTGGTTATCATGCATTTCATTGGACATATGTGCGATGTAGGAAGCGTGATCGCCAATTCTCTCAAAGTCATTGATAGTGTGCAGATAAAGGGAGGTCTGGCGCGTCTGGGCGGTGTTCATCTCACGTTTGGTGAGCTGGATCAGATACTCTCCAAGACGGCTCTCATATTTGTCGATCAGGTCTTCCTTACGCTGTACCTTGTCATATTTATCCTGCTGATAATCATTCAGAAGGTTCATAGCTCTGTTTACATTCTTACGAAGCTTCTTGGCCATACCATTCATAGCACGATGACACTGTCCGATTGCAAGTGCAGGATAATTTAACAGACGCTCTTCCAGAAGATCGAAGTCTGCCTCGTCCTCCAGCTCCTCTGCGCTGTCCTTAACCAGATAGCAAACCAGTTTCTCCAGCTTGGAAATAAACGGGAAAAGCACCACAACGGTAGCCACACGGAAAATGGTGTTCAAAAATGCGATGGATACCGGAGTCATGATCATATCCAAAAATCCAAAATGAATGAACGCATTCAAGGTATAGAATACAATGGACCACAGGATCAGACCGAATAAGTCATTCAGCAAATATACAAGAGCTGTTCTCTTACCGTTCTTATTCGCTCCAACTGCAGAGATCAGTACCGGACATGCAGCACCAACACCGATACCAAGAACAATTGGAAATGCACTTGCAAAGGTGAGGATTCCGGTTACGGAAAGAGCCTGCAGCACACCAACTGTTGCAGATGCACTCTGAAGCACTGCGGTAAATGCAATACCTACCAGGATACCTGCAATTGGGTTGGAAAACATTGTCAGCATATCAATGAATACAGGACTTTCACGAAGAGGAGAAACTGCTCCACTCATCATCTGCATACCATTCATCAAAATGGCAAAACCCAGCATAATGTTTCCAATATTTCGGTATACAGATCTCTTACAGACCATACGAAGCATGATACCGATTACAGCAACTACTGCTGAAATAGTGGCTGTAGAAAGAATACTTGCAATTCCACCGGAGCCCTGGATATAAGACAGACACAGAATCCATCCTGTAATACTGGTTCCGATATTTGCGCCCATGATAATACCAATTGCCTGTTTCAGCTTCATCATACCGGAGTTTACAAAACCGATTACCATAACGGTAGTGGCGGATGATGACTGGATTACACTGGTAACACCTGTTCCAAGTGCTACTCCCTTCAGCGGGGTATTGGTCATTTTGTAAAGGAATGCTTCCAGCTTATTACCAGCAACGGATTTCAGTCCGTCTCCCATCAGCGACATTCCAAAAAGGAAAAATGATACTCCGCACAGCAAAGATAAAACCATTGAAAAAATTGCCATGTTCTAATCCTCTGTTGTCGTTTCCCTCTGCCAATTCTGCAGAGGCGACCTTTCTTTTCAAAGTATTTTCTTTTGTTAACGTGGATTTTTCTCAATTTTTACATATCCTTAATCATTATGCCATAATCATAGGCTGATTACAATATTTGATTAATTTCAAATTGTAATTTTTTGCGGTTCAAAATTTCCATTTTTCTGTATAATCATAATTTCTCATTAAAGCACCTCTTTTTTACACAATTATTTCCCTTGTAATATAGTTAAAGTGTATAATTTAATACTATCTTTGTCAATATCAATTTAATCATTTTTGCGAAAATGATTAAATTGAGCCATGTAAATGTAAAATAAAATTACTGAGTACTACCGTTATCTTTCAAAAAATTTTTAATCTTCTATGAATTTTCATCATCTATTACAGTCGAAAAAAATAACCAGTAAAAGCCGAGACAAACTCCCGATTTTACTGGTTACTGTTTTACTGATACTGACTATGATACAAGCGATAGTAAAAGCCTTTCTGCTCCAGCAGTTCCTCATGACTGCCCTGCTCGATAATCTTCCCTCCATTCATCACAAGAATCACATCTGCATTTTTAATCGTAGACAATCTATGCGCAATAACAAAGCTCGTTCTTCCTTCCATCAGGTTATCCATCGCCTTTTGGATAAGAGCCTCTGTACGAGTATCTACAGAAGATGTTGCCTCATCAAGAATCAACATCGGTGGTCTGCATAACATAACTCTTGCAATACAAAGCAGCTGCTTCTGTCCCTGTGAAAGCCCGCCACCATCTTCTGTGATCCATGTATCATATCCTTTTGGCAGACGACGGATATAATTATGGATATGAGAAGCTTTCGCTGCCTCGACAATCTCTTCTTCCGTTGCATCCGGTCTTCCCATAGCAATATTTTCACGGATTGTACCCGTTTTTAACCAGGTCTCCTGAAGCACCATTCCGTACCCTGCACGCAGACTTTTTCTTGTCATTTCGCGAATATCTATATCTTCTACTTTAATACTTCCTGCATTCACATCATAGAAACGCATCAGCAGATTGATCAAGGTTGTCTTTCCACATCCGGTCGGTCCGACAATCGCAATACGCTGTCCTGGCTTTACTTCCAGATTAAAATCTTCAATCAGATGCTGACCTGGCAGATAAGAGAATGAAACATCCTCTACTTTCACATTTCCATCAATATCCGTCAGATGAACTGCATGTTCCGGTTCCGGTATCTGCGGTTCTTCATCAATCAATGTAAATACTCTCTGCGCACATGCAATCGCATTCTGAAATTCTGTCACAACTCCGGAAATCTCATTAAATGGCTTTGTGTACTGATTTGCATAGCTCAAGAAACTGGACAATTGTCCTACGCTCATTGCACCGCGTACAACTGCAAATGCTCCGGTAATTCCAACTCCTGTGTAAACCAGACTGTTAACAAATCGTGTCGCCGGGTTCGTGATGGATGAGAAAAATGTTGCCCGCAAGGATGCCTCCTGCAATCTTTTATTCACTTCGTCGAAACGCTCTGTTGCATCTTCTCCGCGCCCAAATGCCTGAACCACTTTCTGGTTTCCGATCATTTCATCAATCAATCCTGTCTGCTCTCCACGTATTTCAGATTGCAGGCGGAACATACGAAATGTTCTCTTTGCAATAAAATTTGCTACAAAGAATGATACCGGTGTGATAAGAACCACAACAAATGTAATCGATACATTTACGGATAACATAAAACAAAATGTTCCGATAATCGTTGCAATACCGGTAAAAAGCTGTGTAAATCCCATCAGTAGTCCATCTGAAAACTGGTCAACATCCGCAATTACACGGCTTACAACTTCACCATACGGATGTCCATCAATATATTTCAACGGTAGCTGCTCTATTTTATCAAATGCTTCATTTCTGATATCCTGAACCATCTGATAGGTCATCTTGTTATTACACACATTCATCAGCCACTGTGCCAATGCCGTGATCAGTGTGCACACACCAATCTGAATCATCACCTGAATTACTCCCGGAAAATTCACTTTGCCTTTTCCGATCACATAATCAACTGCATGTCCTGTCAGCTTTGGAATATATAATGTAAGCGCAACGGACACAGTCGCAAGCAGAATTGAAAATACGAGAAAAATTCTGTATCTTCCAAGTCGGCAGATTACTTCTTTCAATGTTGCTGCCTGACTTTTCTGTTTTTTCTCACTATTTGTCTTTCTTTTATCAGCCATTGATTACCGCCTCCTTTGGAAATTGTGAATAATAGATTTCCTGATAGATTGGACAATCCTTCAACAGTTCTTCATGTGTTCCGATTCCCGCCATTGCTCCATCATCCAACACAATGATCTGGTCTGCATGCTGAATAGATGCTGCTCTCTGAGATACGATAAATACGGTCGGCTGGTTTTTCATCTCTTTGATCGACTTGCGAAGTGCCGCATCTGTAGCAAAATCCAACGCTGATGCACTGTCATCAAGAATCAGGATCTCCGGTTTCCGAACCAGTGCGCGCGCAATCGTCATTCTCTGTTTCTGACCTCCGGAAAGATTTCTTCCCCCCTGTTCAATCTGAAATTCTAATCCACCTTGTTTCGTATCAACAAATTCTCTTGCCTGAGAAATGTCCAATGCTTCATACATTTCCTGCTCTGTTGCATCTTCCTTTCCCCAGCGGAGATTGTCCGCAATACTCCCTTTGAAAAGCACTGCTTTCTGAAGAACGACACCGATATGTTCTCTTAGGTTCTCTGTCTGATATTCTTTGATATCACGTCCATTGATCTTCACTGTACCGTCTGTTGCATCATAAAATCTCGGAATCAGATTCACAAGAGACGATTTTCCTGAACCTGTTCCCCCGATGATTCCTATCGTCTGTCCTTTCTTGGCGCAGAAATTTATATCAGATAAGGATGTATCTGAAGCTCCTTTATAGGTCAAAGATACGTGAGAGAATTCTACGACCGGAATTTTATTTTTCAAATCCCAATCTGTTTCGGAAGAATTGCTCTTCCATCTTACATCTCCCTCATTCATATCTGGTTTCACAGCAAGCACACTCTCCACACGGTTCAGACATGCTGCTGCCTTCGTCACGGAAATGATCAAGTTCGCTAACTTCACAAGTTCAACAAGAATCTGTGACATATAATTAATAAGTGCCACAACCTGTCCCTGGGTCAGATCTCCGATATCAACACGGACTGCACCGACATAGATCAATGCTATGATTGCTCCGTTTACAATAATATATGTCAGCGGATTCATCATTCCGGAAATGCGTCCCACATATTTCTGCGCATCTGTAAGAATTTGATTCGCATTTTCAAACCGCTTCGTCTCATCCTCTTCTTTATTGAATGCACGGATAACTCTTGCTCCTGTCAGATTTTCCCTCGTTGCAAGAAGTACCTGATCTAGATCTGCCTGCACTTTCTTATACATCGGCATCGTCACAAGCATGATTCCAAACACAATAAGTGAAAGAAGCGGAATCGTCACAACAAATACAAGTGCTGCTTTCACATCTACTGTAAATGCCATGATCATTGCACCAAATACAATGAACGGCGAACGCAGGAACAATCGTAAAACAAGATTCACACCTGACTGGATCTGATTGATATCACTTGTCATTCGTGTGATCAATGTAGATGTTCCTAATTGGTCCATTTCCGTAAATGTAAATTTCTGGATATGTTCAAATAATCCATGTCTTATTCCCGTTCCGACTCCTGTTGCTGCCTTCGCTGCAAAATACTGTGCTGTAATGGAACAGACAAGTCCGATGATTCCCAGCGCGATCAGTACAAAACACATTTTCACAATATATGGCTTATCCTGATTTGCAATTCCCACATCAATAATTGCCGCCATTACCAACGGAACAAACAACTCAAAAGATGCTTCCAGCATCTTGAACAACGGAGCAAGTATGGATTCTTTTTTATAATCTTTCAGATATGCAAGTAATGTCTTCATAATGTGCTCTTTCCTTTCTCTTATTTTAATTAAAGAGAGCCTGTCAAAATGACAGACTCTCTTATATCATTATTATAGACTATCTATCCAATCCGATTCTCTCTACCTGTCTTCCGATACGCATTGCTTTTGCATATGCCATGAGACGTTCTTCATTCTTCTTATCGTACTTTCTGTAGTTCTCAATAACAAGTTCAAAGATATCTTTATCAATGTCTTCACGGAAACGGATGCAGTCGCACACGCTTCTGTCAATTCCATATACATTGTAAGAACCGTACTTTGTATCAAACACATGCTTCTCATCCTCAAAAGCCTGCTCTGAGAAGTAATGTCTGCTGACTTCAAAATTCATCTTCATCTTGTGACGGTCACTTCTTCTTGTTGCAATTGAAAGAATCTCCGGCTCTTTATCAATCAGGCCCATGTAATAGCATGCACTGTCTGCGCAGATTACCGCTTTTCTATTTACTCGTGCCACTTCCACTGCCTTATAATCTTCCGGTTTGGAAAACTCCGGACTAATGATCCAATAATGTCCATGTGCTACCTTCTCAAGCTTTCCTTCTGCTGTCAACAGACCAATCTGACGATTTGTAAGTCCTTCCTTCATCAAATCTTCCGTATCAATATATCCTTTGTATTTGTCTGCAATGTATTTCACTTTATCATAGATAATCTGACGCATAATTCTTTTCCTCGCTTAACTCGTGTATTACTAGAAACTGTAAGAAATGTTTACGGGCTGCTGTGATCAGCAACACCTGTGATTCTTTTAAGTCTTTCGTATTGTATCATCTATCAAAGCGGTTGACAATAGGTAAGACGCTGATTTTTCAGTCCGATACTTCTATCTCTTTTATTAAAAATTCATTCCCACGAAGCAGATAGGTATTTTCACTTCCACAGTACGGACAGATTTTCCCATGTTCTACCGTTGGATATTCTTTCTGGCATTCTTCACAAAATGTTACTGCTTCTATCTGCTCGATTTTCAGTTCGGCTTCTTCCATAAGCGGTTCTTTCTTCTTCGCCCAATTCCAGCAATCCGTCAGATAATCATGTAGTATTCCTGACACTTCCCCAATCTCCAGTGTCACGGCAGAAACCTTCTCCACATGATTTTCCTCCGCAACCTTCTTTACATCTTTTACAACATAAAAGACAACACCTAATTCGTGCATTTTCCTTCCCTCTCAATTTATATTTTTGCAACTATATCCTGAAGTAATCTGATCAGTTCTTTTGCGTTCACAGGTTTAAAGATACACTCATTCATTCCGGCTGACTTACACTGATGTATACTTTCGGTAGACGCCTGTGCTGTCATTGCCAAAATCGGAATCTCGGCTGCATCTTCCCTTTGGTCTGCCATAGAGCGGATCTTTCGTGATGCCTCTTTTCCATCCAACTCCGGCATCATGATATCCATAAGAACAGCATCATATTCTCTTAGCCCCGACTGTTTAAATAGTTCCGCAGCTTCCCGTCCATTCCATGCCTTTGTCACCTGTGCACCAGCTTCTTCCAGATAAAACTCTGCAATCTCCATATTGATCTCATTATCTTCGGCAAGAAGAATATGATATCCTCTGAGCGGTTTATCCTCTTTCAGATCCTGTTTTGTTCTCTGCACACATTCTTCATTCTGGCTTTCCTTTTCCGGCTGAACTACTGGAAAACTCAAATAAAAACGGAACTCCGTTCCAACGCCGGGCGTACTGCTCACCCGAATTGTTCCACCCATCTTTTCGACCAGTCCTTTTACAATTGACATTCCCAGCCCCGTTCCTTTATACTGCGTTCTTGCATCATTTATTTCCTGTGTAAAAGGCTTAAACAATTCTTCTTTTATATATTCCCTGCTCATCCCGACACCTGTATCCGTAATACGAAATTCGAATGCCGCACACATTCCATCAAAAGAAAGTTCTTTTACATAAGTGTCTATCCTTCCTCCACGCTTATTATATTTGATTGCATTACTGAACAGATTCAGCATAATTCTTCTGATCTGCAGCGTATCTCCGCTCAGCATCGTATGATTCACCTTTTCCCGATGGCTCTCATAGCTGATTTCCATTGCCTCTACCTGTGCACTGACCACAACTTCTACCTGATCTATCAACGTATTCAGATCAAACGTATCATTCTGCAACTCTAAATATCCTGACTCTATTTTACTCATATCAAGTACATCATTGACCAGTTCACTCAGATGTTGGACAGACAGATCCATTTTATCAACACACTCTTCTATCTTTTCCTGATCCTTATAGTTCTTACGGATCATCTGGATCATTCCGAGAATACCATTGATCGGTGTACGGATATCATGACTCATCCGATTCATGAATTCTGTCTTCGCACGGCTCTCGAGATCCGCTTTTTCGTATGCAACCTGCAGACGTTCTCTTTCTCTGTCTTCCTGCTCATGGAACTCTGAAATATCCTTGAACAAAATAATTGCACCGATCACAGTACTTGTCTGCTTCGTCTTACTTTCATAAACCATCTCCTGTGACATCAGGACTGTCTCCTGCCACCAGCATCTGCTTCCATCACTTTGCTCTACCTGATATTCCACAGTCACCTGCTTTTCGCCTGCTTTAAAACGTTCGATCAGCTGTGCCGGATTTTCTGTGATACGATAATTTTCTCTCGTCTCTTTTGTCACGAACCGTTGATAGGTCTTACAATACGTATCATAAGGACATGGAAGTTTTATGTCTGGAATCTGCCTGTTTTCCCTGTTTTGCCAAAATATCTTTTCTAATAAATTCTGTGTCAGATTAACACTTTGGATTATTTCTGCTGTATCCATCAATGCTTCTATATAGTTTCCGTTTTCCAAAATGGACTGCGTCAGCTGTTCATAGAACTGTGTTAGTTGCTTTTTCTCATTTACGATCAATCTGTCCCTGTCCTGATAAACATCAAACCCAACAAGAAAATGATGCAGATTTCCATTTTCAGCAAAGTCAGGCAGTAAAAGTGTGATCCGGCCACGCAAAACTCTGTCACCATCTTTGTGACAATAAAAATATTCCTCTACCTGATGTTCCTCTGTCAGTGTTTCCCGGATTTCCGACAGCTGAAGTTTCTTCCAGAGTTCCCTGCGGTTCTCTTCCTCCGCCAGCTCCTGTATAATCTGCTCTACTGCACCAGAATAACTACCATCATCTGCAAGGAAAAATTCTGAGCTTGCACGAAGAACAACATACTGATCCACAATCGCATCACAGTACAGACAATCTGTAAAATGAAATCCTTTTTCTTTTACAGATTGTAACAGCCGACTCCTAATTCTCCGCTTGTCAGCTGCTTCTTTCATCTTCGCCCGATTCTTGTCTACATACATGTTCTTATCCGCATATCGGAACAGGTCTTTCATATTACTTCCCGGAAAATCTGTAGACAATGCATATCCCACTGCATAGCTAAGTAGCATATCCGGATGATTCTTTGAATAACGCTCCGTCTGTTCCCGTATCATCTGCAGACAGTCTTTCACCTGCTTATGATCCACCTGCTTTAACACTGCAATAAACTCGTCTCCACCGTCTCTTCCGACAAAATATTTCTCCGGAAGTGCTGCCCGCAATTGTTCTGCAAATGATCTGATATATTGATCGCCTCTTTCATGTCCCTGCCGGTCATTAATGATTCTCAGATTATTTAAATCAAACACCATTACCGCTGTTGATTCCCTATCCGTAAGCGGCTCTTCAGATGCCAGAATCTCCTCGCACTTATTCTTATTCGGAAGTCCTGTTGCCTCATCCAGATAAACCTTCTGACGAAGCACACGGTTTTGCGCCGCGTACCGTAATGCCTTGAAAAGCTCATATCCCAACAGACACACAATTCCAATAATATCCACGACAACGATTTTCTCCAGACGATTTAAGGAAGATGCCAGCTTCTGCGAATAACTTTCCGCAAGCCCTGTTGTCTCATCACAGATTGTAAAAAATGTTTCACTTTTATTTATAATCTGTGTATTCTCATATCCTTCTTCTCGAGCCTTATAGATTTCTTCCTTTAGTTGTTCAAAAAATTGTTCCTGCACTTCCATCTTATCCTGAAATGCTTTATCATCCAGACGGACAAGGTTCAGTTCATCGCTGCCATAACGTAACCCATCAATATACGCATCCACTTCCCTGATCATTTCATCCTGTGGTCTCTGTGCATTTTCCAGTTTGATGATCTGCTGCGTCTTTCCACGCACAAGTCCGGCATAATTCACTACACGAGCCGTCCCTTGCATATCGCTGACCAATATCATAATTCCAAAGAATAATGCAATCAGGATACAGATAAGAAGCATCATGAAAATACGCAGAATCCGTGTGATTTTCTTTTCTTTTTCTTTCATATCTTTATAACCTTACTTTTACTTTATTTAAAGATTATAACAGAATCTCCTTTGTTTTCCCATAATAAAATACATCACCAGAGGCTTTTTAAAAATGGTGTAATACTTGCTATCTGTTTTGGAAAATGTGATACTATAAATTATAGTCACACTTAATTTTCGTAACAAACGGAGGGACCCTCTATGATAAACCAGACAAAACAAATATTGGAAGAATCTCTGAAAGAATTAATGCTTCAAAAGCCGCTCGATAAGATAACCATCCGCGATTTAACCGAAGACTGCGGCATCAGCCGTATGGCTTTCTACTATCACTTTAAAGATATTTATGATCTGGTCGAATGGTCCTGCCTGGAAGATGCAACCCGCGCTCTTGCCGGCAAAAAAACTTACGACACCTGGTCTGAAGGACTGGTACAGATTTTTGATGCTGTGTATGAAAATAAGCCATTTATATTAAATGCTTACCGCTGCATCAGCCGGGATCAAATTGAAAGTTTCCTTTTTCATCTAACTTCCGATTTACTGATGAATGTTGTAGAGGAAAAAGCAGAAGGCACCAGTATTTCTGAAGAAGACCGGCGCTTTATTGCCGATTTTTATAAATACAGCTTTGTCGGTCTTATGCTCGACTGGATCAAACAGGGAATGAAAGACGATTATGTCGATCTGGCACATAAGATCAGTATTACCATCCACGGAAGCCTTACGCATTCAATTGAAAATTTTGTAGCACTTCCTAAAAAAGAAAATTCATAACACAAATATACTAAACCTATACTTTACAAAAAGAGGCAAATGATAAGTTTTTTATCACTTGCCTCTTTTTGTAAATTGAAAATCTTTAAAAATGTCCATACTATAACTATAACAACTATACTTCATATCTCGTTATTTAGAGTAATTATGATGAGATGATCTCAAAACGAGACATGAATCCGTTTTTTCAGAAAGGTGGTTTTATTATGTCAAATAAGAAATCTAAACTTGGTGTAATCTCTGCAGTAGCAGCAGGAACAGGAACTGCAATTTATCTCGCACAGAAGGCCAAAAAAGAATCTGGTAATTCAGAATCCGGTAATTCTATTTTTAAGAAGAGTACTGTTGCTGATTCTTCCGTTCCAGATAACTATCGTAACACGGAGCGCGGAAAATATGACCGCAACAGCAAAGGCATCTATTATTCCAACGGAAACTACGAAGCATTTGCACATCCGGAGAAACCGGAAGGTGTAGATCAGAAAAATGCTTACATCGTAGGAAGCGGACTTGCCTCTCTGGCAGCGGCATGTTTCCTTGTCCGTGATGCACAGATGCCTGGATGCCAGATCCACATTTTAGAAGCAATGGATATTGCCGGTGGTGCATGTGATGGAATCTATGATACTTCCCGAGGTTATGTAATGCGCGGTGGACGTGAGATGGAAAATCATTTTGAATGTCTGTGGGATCTCTTCCGCAGCATTCCATCCATCGAGACACCTGGTGTTTCTGTACTTGATGAATATTACTGGCTCAATAAACATGACCCGAACTATTCCCTTTGCCGTGCAACTGTAAATCGTGGCAAAGACGCACATACAGACGGAAAATTCAACCTCAGTCAGAAGGGCTGTATGGAAATCATGAAACTCTTCATGACAAAAGACGAAGATCTCTACGATAAAACTATCGAAGATGTTTTTGACGAAGAAGTATTTGATTCTACTTTCTGGCTCTATTGGAGAACAATGTTTGCATTTGAAAACTGGCACAGTGCTTTGGAAATGAAATTATATTTCCAGAGATTTATCCACCATATTGCCGGACTGCCTGATTTCAGTGCATTGAAATTTACCAAATATAATCAGTATGAATCCCTCATTCTTCCGATGCAGAGATACCTCGAAGATGCCGGTGTGGACTTCCAGTTCAATACAGAAGTCACAAATGTTGTATTCAAATTCGAAGGAGACAAAAAGATTGCATCTGTAATTGAATGTAAAGTAAACGGGCAGGAAAGAGGTATCGTCCTGACAGAAAATGACCTCGTATTTGTCACAAACGGAAGCTGTACAGAGGGAACCATTTACGGAGATCAGAACCATGCACCAAACGGGGATGCCGAAGTCCGTACAAGCGGTGTATGGAACCTTTGGAAAAACATTGCCCGTCAGGATCCATCCTTCGGACATCCGGAAAAATTCTGTTCCGACATTTCCAAGACAAACTGGGAATCTGCAACAGTTACAACTCTGGATGACAAGATCATTCCTTATATCACAGACATTTGCAAACGTGACCCTCGCACCGGAAATGTTGTAACCGGCGGTATCGTCAGCTGCCAGGATTCCAGCTGGCTGTTAAGCTGGACGATCAATCGTCAGGGACAGTTCAAAGACCAGGATAAAGATAAGGTATGTGTCTGGGTTTATGGATTATTTACTGATGTGCCTGGTGACTATATCAAGAAGCCTATGAAAGACTGTACCGGAAAAGAAATCACAGCAGAATGGCTCTATCACCTTGGTGTTCCGGAAGATCAGATCATGGATCTGGCAGAAAACAGTGCAATCTGTGTACCTACAATGATGCCTTACATCACAGCATTCTTCATGCCACGTACAAAAGGTGACCGCCCGGATGTTATCCCGGATGGATGTGTCAACTTCGCTTTCCTCGGACAGTTTGCTGAAACTCCAAGAGATACTGTTTTCACAACAGAGTATTCTGTACGTACTGCTATGGAAGCCGTTTATGGACTTCTCAAAGTAGACCGTGGTGTGCCTGAAGTATGGGGAAGTGTTTATGATATCCGCGAGCTTCTCGACAGCTCTGTAAAACTTATGGACGGAAAATCTCCACTTGAGATCCAGCTACCTGGACCGCTGAACGCACTGAAGAAACCTCTTCTGAAGCTCGTAAAAGGAAATGTGATTGAAAAGGTACTGCGTGATCACAATGTACTGAAGGACGGAATGTAAAAAAGAACACTTGTTCTTTTTGGGGTTGTGTGATAGAATCAGTACATAAGAATTATTAAAAGGACGGTTAATTATGAGATTATTTCCGAGAAAACGCAGAAGAAGATTAAGATATAACAGATATACATTTCAGGCAATAATTTTTACATTTATAGCAGTTTTTGCATATCAGGTATCCAGAAGTGATGGAAAGATTTTTGAAAATTTAAGTAAAGCATTTTCAACAAAAGAAGTTACAGCGGATTTAGAAGTTCATTTTCTTGATGTTGGACAGGGGGATGCAGTTCTTATTAAATGTGATGGTGAATCCATGCTTATAGATGCCGGGGACAACGCATATGGTGATACGGTAGCTGATTATATAAGCTATCAGAATATTGACAGGTTGGATTATGTTGTGGCAACTCACCCGGATTCAGACCATATAGGCGGTATTGATACTGTCTTAAAGCAGATTGAATGCGACGAGGTGGTAATGACCGATGAGCAGAAAGATACGGTAACTTATCAGGAAGTGGTAGATGTAATAGAAGATAAGAATATTACGGTACATAATCCGAAGGCAGAGGAAAGCTGGGATTTGGGCTGTTCAACAGTTACGGTTCTTGGTCCAATCGAAAGTTATGAGGATTCTAATAACAATTCAATAGTACTTCTTGTACAGCATGGCAGTGAGAGATTTCTGTTCAGCGGCGATGCTGAAAATGACGAGATGCAGGATATAGTTGATTCCGGTGTAAATATAAGTGCGAATGTGTATAAAGTTTCTCATCATGGAAGCAAAACGGGTGTCAATGAAAGTTTTCTGGATAAGGTCGCTCCTGAATTTGCCGTTATAAGCTGTGAACAGGGTAATTCTTACGGACACCCACATGCGGAGCTTCTCAATTATTTAAGGGGACATAATGTTGCGGTATTCAGAACAGATGAACAGGGTACTGTTGTTGCAATTTCAGATGGTGAAAGCATAACCTGGAACTGTTCTCCATCAGATAGCTGGAAGAGCGGAGAGTAAATTATTTAATTGACATACTATGTGACAATAAGGTACAATGGGAATAACATTTGTCTTTGGGGTGGAGTTTGAAAGGAGAAATAAGTATGGGAAGTGAACATCCGGGCAGTGTTTACAGAAGATATGAAGGGGATTCGGGAAAAGCTTCATTTTTTATTTCTATAACGGATGATAAGATGGAAGCTTATATTCAGATTTTTGGCTCAGGGCATGATTTAACATTGGAGGATATAGTTGCCGGGGTTAAGGATATCGGAATAAAAAGAGGAGTCAGCAGGAAAATTGTAGATGCAATTTTAGAAGGACATCATGGAACAGAATACATATTATTTGCAAGGGGTATTAAGCCTGTTGATGGTGATAATGGTTCATATGAATTTTTCTTCAGAACGAATCTTGTAAAGAGACCTAAGATATTAGAAGATGGTTCCGTAGATTATCAGAATGTTGAATGGTTTGAAGTAGTCGAAGAAGGTCAGAAGCTTGTACAATATCACCCTGCAAAAGAAGGAACAAGCGGTTTTGATGTATATGGTAATGAACTTAAAGCAAAAAAGGGCCGTGATTTGCCACAGCTTAGAGGCAAAGGTTTTTCAATTTCAGAAGATAAAATGAGTTACTATGCTGATATGGGTGGAAGAATCGAGTACAAAGATGGCAAAATGGATATTTTAAGACTCTTTGTAGTAGATGAGTTATCACTTGCAACCGGAAATTTAGAGTTTGACGGTTCTGTTCATGTCAGGGGAAATATAGGATTTGGTATTACTCTCAAAGCAACTGAGGATATAGTAATTGATGGCTTTGTGGAATCTGCAAATGTAGAATGTGGTGGAAGTGTAATGTTTCGTCAGGGGATGAATGCTTCAGGAGAAGGTTCTGTAAAAGCAGAAGAATATGTTGCAGGAAAGTTTTTTGAGTCTGTTGCTGTGCAATGTAATGGTGAAATACAGGCAGATTATTTCTTGAACTGCAGTCTTTTTGCAAAAGAAAAAATAATAGTTTCCGGAAAGAAAGGAAGCATAGCCGGAGGAAAAGCATATGCAATGCTTGGCTTTGTGACAAGAAATGTGGGAAACAGAATCGGACTTAAGACATTTTTACGTGTAGGTGTCAATGAAGATGTTTTGAGAGAACAGGTTGATGTTGAGAATGAAATAAAGCAGACTGCAGGTGATGTTAATAAATTT
>ERZ780150.1441-NODE-1441-length-15399-cov-6.297641_pt1 | contig 15399 bp, 16 predicted proteins | sample MGYA00511019_ERZ780150 | MGnify/ENA primary metagenome ERZ780150 (study PRJEB29588, sample SAMEA2151633) | human gut metagenome | biome: human gut; feature: human-associated habitat; material: faeces | place: Denmark | collected 2008/2010 ...
GTATCATGCAGGAGAAGAACCTGACTTCTGCACCGGAAGCAACCACACAGGCAACTATCGCCGGTGTATTGGATGAGAACGATGCAGATGTTAAGAGTGATGCCGGAAAAGTTATGAATCTTAACTTTTACGATAATCTTGGCTATCAGTACACCGCAAAATTTGCAATCAAGGCAACAGGAACAGATGGAAAGTATACGGTAGAACTTACATCAATTTTAGATAGCAATAATAAGAATATTATTGATGGTTGGAGTCAGGCTGACATTTCAAGTTTATTTGGTAAAGTAGATACAAATGCAGTTGTTGGAAAATATAAATTAGCAGATGGATTTATAACAAAGAATAATAAGATTTACGCAGTTACAGGTCAAGGTGTAGAAGTTGAACTTACAGATGATGGAAAAGGAACATTTACAAGTAATGGTGGAACAGGTAAGACTTATACATTAAGCGATATATATGATGGCTTATCAGCTACAATTCAGGGATACATTGCAAATGGAAAAAAGGATGAAAAAGGAAATCCGTATAATTATTCGATTGATACGGCAACAGGCGAAGTGACAGTCACAACCACAAAAGCAAGTCATGAACTTGAATTTGATACAGCAACTGGTAAGTTTAAATCTATCGGAAATGAACCAAAATCTGTAACATTAAATCTTAATTCATTAACAAATGGTTTTAATACGAATGGTAATTTCTCTAATATCAATGTAGATTTTACCCAGTGCTTAAACTATGGGAATGGTGGTAAAACCACAATCGGTGCAGATGCCGGAGCAACTGACGGAACAACCGGAAAAGGACGTAAGCTTGGTGCCATGACAGGTATTTTCATTGATACAAGCGGACGTATCTACGGTACATATGACAATGGTAACACAGAGCTGTTAGGACAGATCGCAGTTGCACAGTTCTCTAACGCATCCGGTCTTGAGAAAGTCGGAGAGAGCTGCTACCGCACAACCTTAAACTCCGGTGAGTTCGATGGAATCGGTGTGGAGATTTCCGCAGACGGTTCTTCCATGACAACCGGCGAGCTGGAAATGTCGAACGTAGATCTTTCCTCAGAGTTTACATCCATGATCACAACACAGCGTGGATTCCAGGCAAACTCCCGTGTTATTACAACCTCCGATACATTATTAGAGGAACTTGTAAACTTAAAACGATAATATAAACTGAATGGGGGAATCTATAAAACGTTACAGATTCCTCCTTGAATAGAAATAGTATAAAAAAAGTAACGATTATTTAGTAAATATGTTCCATACTACAACAAGATATGGTATACTAAACGTTGTTTCATTGTTTTCATTGTCTGTTAACAATAAGGAAAGGATGAACACTATGATCGAAGTGACAAGATTAAATGGTACACAGATTTTGGTGAATGCTGATCTGATCGAACTTGTCGAAGAAACACCGGATACCGTGATCACTTTCACGACAGGACGAAAAATAATTGTAAAAGAAAGTAGACAACAGATAAAAAGTTTAGTAAAATCATATAAGCGGGAAATTATGGAAACTGGATTTGAAGCAGAAAATGAAAATTAAATTTTAAATATATTAACAAGGATGGCAGGTGGAAGATATGGATATCGCATCTTTAGCCGGTATAATACTCGGCGCAGTAATGTTTGTATTCGGTGTTTTCAGTAATGGTGGATTTGAAGCTTTGAAAAACATGGTTGATTCGGCGTCTATCATCATAACAGTCGGAGGTTCTATCTCCGGTGTACTGGCAGCACACAAGTTACCGGATTTCATTAACGGACTGAAGGGTATTACACTTACCTTCAAGGAAAAGGCAGAAGATCCGGCAGAGACGATCAAAAAGATCATTGATCTCTCTAATGTGGCAAGAAAAGAAGGATTGCTCGCATTAGAGGAAGCAGCCAATGATATTGAAGACGATTTTATGAAAAAGGGCGTAATGCTTGTTGTGGATGGTACGGATCCGGAACTGGTGCGTGGCATCATGGAGACAAGCCTGTCCTGTATGGAAGAAAGACATAAGAAAGTAATCGCATTCTGGGAGAAATGGGCAGAATTAGGTCCTGCATGGGGTATGATCGGTACGCTGATCGGTCTTATTAACATGCTTAAGAATCTGGAAGATGCATCGAGTATCGGACCGGCTATGTCGGTTGCCCTGGTCACTACATTATATGGTTCATTGATCGCCAACTGGCTTTGTAATCCAACTGCGTCAAAGCTTAAGGTGAATAATGAGAGAGAAGTTGCAATAAAAGAAATGATCGTGGAAGGATTGCTTTCCATTCAGGCAGGTGAAAATCCGCGTGTCATTGAAGAAAAGCTGAAATCATTCCTGACACCACAGGCAGCAGGAAGTCTCGGAGAAGGTGATGAAGCAGCCGGAGGTGAAGCATAGTGGCAAGAAAGAAGACAGAAGAAGCACCGGCAGGCGCTCCGGCATGGATGGCGACGTTTAGTGATCTTATGAATTTACTTCTTTGCTTTTTCGTTTTACTGTTTTCTATGTCAACAGTGGATGCTGAGAAGTTTGAGATGGTGATTGCATCTTTGCAGAGCAGCTTTAGTATTCTGCCGAGTGGTGGAGCTTCCATCGGAGATGGTGAGATGGTTTCTTCCGGCGTGAGCCAGTTACAGATGTATGACATCTATTATAATCAGATGGCAAATACGCAGACGACAGATGATACATCAGAAAGTTCAGATGTTGCGGAAGAGTATAAAGAAGAAGCGCTTGCCGAGTCAGAACAGATGGCAGAGCAGGTGCAGGATCTTGTAGCACAATATGGCATACAGGATCAGGTGGAAATCGATTTTAATGCGGAATATGTGCTGTTGAATTTAAATGGTGCAGTGCTGTTTGATTCAGGAAAATCTGAGATCAAGTCAGAAGCCTATCCTTTGATGGATAAGATTGGAAAGATTCTTCAGAGTTATCAGCAGAACATGATAGAGATAGAGGGACACACGGACAATATTCCGTTCACGCATTCTTCAAAATATGAAAATAACGATGTGCTGTCAATGTACAGGGCATTATATGTGGCAGATTATATGCGGAATATCACAACGATCGATCCGTCACATATCAAGTCATCCGGAAGAGGCGAATACGTTCCGATTGCAGATAATTCCACACCGGAGGGAAGGGCGCGCAACAGACGTGTTGAGATAAAAATATATAATTCATATTATTCCGAAATAAATTAATTAACAGAAGAAAGGCACAAATAATGAAAAAGAATCTGATGACAGTAATTATCCTCGCATTAGTTCTGGTGAATCTCGTTTTGACTGCAATTCTTGCGTTTACGATCATTCCTCAGACGAGAAAATCAAATCAGCTGATCGATAAGATCGCATCAGCGATCGATCTTGAACTGGAAGATGGCAGTGGTGAAGATACCGCAGCAGTTCCGGTGGAAGACATTGAAGTTTATGATATTGAATCCAGCTTTACCGTCAACTTAAGTCCAAGCGGTGATGGAAAAGACCATGTGGCTGTATTTTCTATCGGTTTGTCGCTGAATACAAAGAGTGACGGATACAAGAGCATAGGTACTGAAGGATTGAAAGCGAAGGAAACATTGATCAAAAATGATATCAATACCATTGTTTCCGGATATACAATGGAACAGTTCCGGGAGGACGAGCAGAGCGTTAAAGATGCTATCCTTGAAGATCTGCAGGAGATGTTCGGTTCTGACTTTATCGTTGGGGTAAGTTTCTCCAGTGTAAATACGCAGTAAATTAGAATGCTAGGTGGTGAAAGAGAATGGGTGAAGTCTTATCTCAAAATGAGATAGATAGTCTTCTGCAGGCATTGAGCAATGGAGAGCTTGATGCTGAGGACATGAAAGAAAAAGACGAAAAACAAGTGAAAAATTATGATTTTACCCGTCCGGCAAAGTTCTCAAAAGAGCATTTGCGTACGTTGGAAATCATTTTTGAACACTATGGAAGACTTCTTTCGACGAACCTGCCTGTTTATCTCAGAAAAACAGTACAGGTGGAAGTGATGAATTCAGAGGCGGTTACCTATTCTGAATTCACGAATGCGCTGTCGAATCCGGTTTTGCTTGGATTGGTGAATGTATCGCCTTTGAGTGGCAGTATTATTATAGAACTTGCAGACAATCTGGGGTATGCAATTGTTGACCGAATGCTCGGTGGATTGGGAACTCCGTTAGATAAGCCAAGAGATTTCTCTGAGATTGAACTTCTGATCCTGGAGAGGATCTATAATGTATGTGTAAGTCTTTTGCCGGAGCCTTGGTCGAGTGTCTGTGAGATTTCTCCCCGGCTGGAGCGGATTGAGACAAACTCACAGTTTGCACAGATCATTTCACCGACCGAGATGATTGCACTTGTGACATTACATATCAAGATTGGCGATGTGGAAGGTCTTATGAATATCTGTCTTCCGTATCTGACATTGGAAAGTGTCATGGACAAGCTGAATACAAAGTTCTGGTATTCCAATCTTCAGGAACATGACGATAAGCAGTATACAGATGCGATTGAAGCTTTGATCTCAAAAGCGAAGATTCCTGTAAAAGCGGTTTTGGGAAACAGTACCATTTCCGTGGACGATTTTGTAAATCTTCAGGTTGGAGATATTATCCGGCTGGATTCAGGTGTGAATCAGGATCTGAATATTTTTGTCGGTAATATAAAAAAATTTACTGCTCTGCCGGGAGCTGTCGGCGATAATTATGCAGTAAGAGTTACATCAGTGGTAAGAGAGGAGCAGTAGTAATGGATGGTGTTTTGTCACAGGAAGAAATCAGTGCATTGCTGAACAACCCGGATGATGCAAATCAAAAGAATTTGCTTACAGATGCTGAGAAAGACGCGATTGGCGAAATTGGCAACATCAGCATGGGAACAGCAGCGACAACATTGTTTTCCCTTGTAAATCGTAAAGTAGATATTTCAACGCCGGTTGTATCTTTTGCAACATGGAGTGACATCTGTGATGCATATGAAAAACCGTGTGTATTTATCCGGATTGCATATACAGTTGGTTTGGATGGAAGTAATATTCTTGTTTTAAAAGAACATGATGTAAAAGTCATTACAGATCTGATGATGGGTGGTGATGGAACAAATACGGACGGGGAACTCGGGGAGCTGCATCTGAGCGCGATCAGTGAGGCGATGAACCAGATGATGGGTTCCGCAGCGACATCACTTTCCACCATGCTGAATAAGACAATCGATATCAGTCCACCGGTCGCTGACCTTGTGGATCTTCACGATAATATTGATGAGGGATCAATCGCAGATTTTTTATCCGGTTCGTTTGTTAAGATTTCATTTAAGATGGAGATCGGAGATCTGGTAGACAGTGAGATCATGCAGTTGTATCCGGTTTCCTTTGCAAAGGAAATGTGCGCAAGCATTACAAAGAATATGGAAGCGGATACCAATTCCACATCGAACGAGGCAGAAAAGGCAGTGAGTGCACAGCCTGTTTCACCACAGCCTCAGATGGAACAGCAGGTGGGTCAGCCGATGGGAGGTCAACAGGTTATGGGACAGCCGATGATGGGTCAGCCAATGATGGGACAGCCAATGATGGGACAGCCAATGATGGCATCAAATATGACTCAAATGTATACACAGCCGGTCAATGTACAGCCGGCACAGTTTCAGGCTTTTAATCCGGGTATTGCACAGGTCGCAGGAGCAGAGAACATCGGGTTGATCATGGATGTTCCGCTTGAGGTGACAGTAGAACTTGGAAGGACAACAAAGTCGATTCATGAGATTTTGGATTTTGCACCTGGTACGATCATCGAGTTAAATCGAATTGCCGGTGAACCAATAGATATTCTGGTAAACGGAAAATACGTTGCCAAGGGTGAAGTCGTAGTAATTGAAGAAAGTTTTGGCGTGAGAATCACTGAAATTGTAAAATAAGATAGGAAGAGAAGAGGAGAAACAAATAATATGGCTAAAGTAATGATTTGCGATGACGCAGCATTTATGAGAATGATGATTAAAGACATTCTTACAAAGAACGGTTACAACGTAGTTGGCGAAGCTGAGAATGGAGCCAAGGCTGTTGAAAAGTATCAGGAGCTTAAGCCGGATCTTGTTCTTATGGACATTACCATGCCTGAGATGGATGGTATTCAGGCTCTTAAGGCAATCAAGGCTGCCGATCCTTCAGCAACTGTTATCATGTGCTCAGCTATGGGACAGCAGGCAATGGTTATTGAATCTATTCAGTCGGGAGCTAAGGATTTTATTGTTAAGCCTTTCCAGCAGGATAGAGTTCTTGAGGCTGTCAGAAAGGTAGTAGGTTAGTTTGTACCTTACAGTTCTTACAGGGGTAAATGGCATTGTGCAGTTGATAACTGTTGCAGTGCTGTTTATTATCGTGCTTGTGATGACGTATTTTACAACAAGATTTATCGGTAATTATCAGAAGGGACATTTATCGTGTACTAATATACAGATTATCGATACAATGCGTCTTTCACAGAATAAGCTGATTCAGATTGTTCGTACCGGTGATAAGTATTTTGCAATTGCAGTGTGCAAGGATACGGTTACCCTCTTAGGGGAGATTAACGGGGATGATATTGTCACAGAGCAGAAGGAAGTCACCGGTGAGAAATTTGAGAATATTCTCAACCGATTCAGAAAAAAAGAGCAGGAAGATAAGCAGGAAGACAGGTAAGGATATATGTACACTAGAAAGAATTTTAAGAAGAATGCATTAAGATTTGTGATGCTCTTCACTATTGTTTTTATGATTCTGCTTATGAATTCAGAAAGGTCTGTCTATGCTGCTGAGGGAACCAATATTACCGGTAACACCGGAGGTGAGGAGCAGACCACAGCGTCTACGGATCATAATCTCCTGACTATAGGAGTGGCAGCCGGCGATGAGAATATGGCAAGTGTATTACAGATGCTTGCCATACTAACAGTTATTTCACTAGCGCCGTCCATTCTTATAATGCTGACATCATTTACAAGAATAGTTATAGTTCTGCATTTCACCAGAGCAGCGCTTAATACACAGACTGTTCCGCCAAATCAGATAATTGTAGGACTTGCGCTGTTTTTGACATTTTTTATTATGGCACCTACACTTAATACCGTGTATAATGATGCGATTAAGCCTTTATCGGCAGGAGAGATTAAGGCTGAGGAAGCATTCGAAAAGGGAATGGAGCCTATAAGAACCTTCATGCTGGGACAGACAAGCAGGAAGGACATAAAGATGTTCCTTGAGATTGCAGGTACACAGGATGTTACATCTGAGGACGACATTCCGACTTCAGTGCTCATTCCAAGCTTTATTGTAAGTGAGCTTAGAACAGCCTTTATAATAGGATTTGTTATATACATACCTTTCATTGTAATCGATATGGTTGTTGCTTCTACCTTGATGTCGATGGGTATGATGATGCTTCCGCCGACCACTATTTCGATGCCTTTCAAGATTCTGCTGTTTATTATAGCAGATGGCTGGAATCTGGTTATCGGCAATCTTGTAAAGACATTCTATCATTAGAATAATGCCACGCTAGATACTGCCTCCACTTAGGTGGGGGCTGATTTGATATTTAGAGAAAAGAGGGTTAATATGACTGAACAGCAGGTTATAGATATAATGCGTGAAGCACTTTTTCTTGTAATTAAATGTTCTGCTCCGCTTCTTCTGGTTTCATTGATTGTGGGACTTATAATAAGTATATTTCAGACTATAACTTCAATTCAGGAGCAGACACTTACATTTGTACCGAAAATTATAGCTGTTTTCCTGACTCTTATGCTTCTTGCAGGCTGGATTGGAAACAATCTCACTGATTTTATGAATGATTTATGGGGCTCATTCAATACGTTGTGCGGGTTCTGATTCCCGTTAAATGAAAATAAGCCATTATGACATAGTGAGGAATGAAGGTTTATGACAGTTAATGCGGATGCACTGTTTACGCAGTGGGAATTATATTTGTTAATATTGGTACGTGTGGCAAGCTTTTTGTATACGGCGCCTTTCTTTTCGATGAGCAATGTTCCGGCAAGAACCAAGATTGGGCTTGCAGTCTTTTTATCTTATATTATTATGTGTGTATTTCCGGAACAAAGTTATTCGTATGATGGAGTGATAGGCTATGCAATTCTGGTGCTTAAGGAATCAATTGTCGGGCTTTCAATAGGTTTTTGTGCAAATCTTTGTATACAGGCGGTTCACTTTGCAGGCTATATAATTGATATCGATATCGGTTTGTCTATGGCTACAATGTATGATCCGGCTACCAAAATGCAGGTTAATTTGTCGGGGCAGTTGTACTATTATGTTGTGTTGCTGTTGATGATGGTTTCGGGGCTTCACAGGTTTTTGATTCAGGCAATTGTAGACACGTATACTGTTATTCCTGTGGGTGCAGCAATATTAAAACCGACGATGTATAATACGGTGATTGGATTTGTTTCAGATTATTTTGTGATTGGCTTCAGAATAGCACTTCCTGTGTTTATCACACTTACACTTATGAGCTGTATACTGGGTATCATGTCAAGGATTGCACCACAGCTGAATATGTTTGCAATAGGAATGCAGATGAAAATTCTGGTTGGTTTGTTTGTTATGTATTTAACAGTCTCGTTACTTCCTTCGGTATCTAATTTTCTGATGGAAGCGATTAAGGGAAATATTGTGGATATAGTGAAAGGAATGTATGCCGGGTGAAGATGTTTGGACATAAAAGGCGATATACAGATATGACATCTTATGGAAGAAAAAATGGTCTAGACATTAAATGTCCGGCTTTTTCTTTACAGTTTTTTGCCAAGGACGGACCGGGCGGAGAAAAGACTGAGGAACCTACAGCAAAAAAACTTTCTGATGCCAGAAATGAAGGACAGGTAGCTAAAGGAAAGGATTTGACGTCTGCTGTTATGCTGCTTGTCCTATTCATGGTTTTAAGATTCACGGTAGGAAATATGGGTGAGGGCTTCATTGAGTGCTTCAATAAAAATTACACACAGATAGGAGATCTTTTCACATCTACCCACGGCGAGTACAATATGCAGTATACTATAGCACTTATTCAGTCTGCTGCACTTGATATGTTAAAATTATTGATTCCTTTTTTTGGAGTTGGCTTTATAATTGCTATTGTTATTGAACTTGCACAGGTAAAATGGAAACCTACATCAAAACCCCTTCAGCCGAAATTAAGTAAGTTTAATCCTATAAACGGTATAAAGAGGATGTTCTCAGTGAGAACACTTGTCTCGCTGATTAAACAGATTGTGATACTTGTAGTAATATTTATTGTGGTTTATAATAAGCTTAAGTCAAGAATGTCGGACATATATATGCTGTATGACATTCCGTTGATTTCTGCCATTATGCTTTTGGGAGATATAATATTTGATATTGGGACGGTTATATGTGTTATATATACTATAATAGGTATAGCGGATTATGTGTTTGAAAAGCGTAAATTCAGAAAAGACATGATGATGACCAAACAGGAAGTCAAGGATGAGTGGAAGAATACAGAAGGAAATCCTGAGGTCAAGAATAAGATACGGCAGAAGATGTCTGAGGCGTCAAGACGACGAATGATGCAGGCGGTTCCGGAGGCGGATGTGGTTATCACGAACCCGACTCATTTTGCAGTTGCGCTGAAATATGAGCAGAATAAGGGAAAGGCACCTGTTGTTGTAGCAAAAGGAGAGGATTATCTTGCGGCTAAGATTAAGGAGGCAGCAAGGGAAAACAATATTGAAATTGTTGAGAACAAACCTCTTGCGCGTATGCTGTACTATAATGTAGAATTAGATGAGGAAATTCCACCGGAACTTTATCAGGCAGTTGCAGAAGTTTTGGCATTTGTATATAATATTAAGAATAAAAGGACATAATCAGAAGGTTCTTAACTGGTGAAAGGTAGAAATCATGAAAAAATCAGATTTGTTTGTAGGATTATATATTCTTGCAGCCATTGTTTTTCTTATAATATCGGTTCCGAGTGCATTGCTTGATGTACTTCTTGCATTTAATATGGCAGTTGCACTTGTGATTTTGTTTATGGCGCTGTTTTCAAAGGAACCGCTTGATATGCAGGCTTTTCCAACCATCCTGCTTTTCACAACCATATTCAGGATTTCACTCAACGTATCCTCTACCAAGCTTATCTTAGGTACAGGAGATCCCGGTAATGTGGTAAGGGTATTCGGTGAATTCGTTGGTGGAAATGATCTGGTTATTGGTATCATTGTATTCCTTATTCTTATTCTGGTTCAGTTCATGGTTATCAATAAAGGTACTGAGAGAGTTGCCGAGGTAACTGCCCGATTCACACTTGATGCCATGCCGGGTAAACAGATGGCAATTGATGCCGACCTCAACACAGGAGCAATCAGCGACAAGGAAGCAATGCTGAGAAGAGAGAAGCTGCAGCAGGAGTCCTCCTTCTTCGGAGCGATGGATGGTGCTACGAAGTATGTTAAGGGAGATGCCACAGCGGGACTTATTATCACTGTAGTTAATATTGTCGGTGGTATCATCATGGGTGTTATGAGAAAGGGAATGAATATCAATGATGCCCTTACTACATATACCATTCTTACAATCGGTGATGGTCTTGTAAGTCAGATTCCTTCACTTCTTATATCATTGTCAACAGGTATTATTATCACCAAGGCTACTAAGGACAAGGATCTCTCACAGGAACTTGTTGAAGAGCTTTTCTCAATGCCTAAGGCATTCTTCATGGTTGGTGGAGCAATGATATTCCTTGGTGTTGTCACACCGCTGCCTTGGTATATTTTTGTTCCGTTCGGTGCTTTGCTAATTGTGTGGGGCAATATACAGAAGAAGAAGAAGGATATAGGTGCGATTGAGCAGGAGGCAGATTCGGCTGATGAGGAGGCAAATGAAATCCGAAAACCGGAGAATGTCACTTCGCTACTGCAGGTTGACCCGATTGAACTGGAATTCGGTTATGGAATTATTCCTCTTGCCGATGCCAATCAGGGCGGAGATCTTCTTGACCGAGTTGTAATGATAAGAAGACAGATTGCAATTGAACTTGGTACGGTGGTGCCAATTATCCGATTGAGAGATAACATACAGCTCAACCCGAACCAGTACATAATAAAGATTAAGGGCATACAGGTTAGTGAGGGAGAGATTCTCTTCGATCATTATATGGCTATGAATCCTGGATATGTTGAGGAGGAGATTACCGGTATTCCGACATTTGAGCCTTCATTCCATCTGCCGGCTATCTGGATAACTGAAGGACAGAGAGAACGCGCCGAGTCACTGGGCTATACGGTAGTTGACCCGCCTTCAATCATTGCAACCCACCTCACAGAGGTTGTACGTTCACATATTGCTGAGCTTCTCACAAGACAGGATACACAGAATCTTATCAACAATCTTAAGGAGAACAACCCGACTCTTGTCGAAGAACTTGTACCGAAGCTTATGGGTGTCGGAGATATTCAGAAGGTGCTTCAGAACCTTCTTGAGGAGGGCATTTCCATTAGAGACCTGTTGACTATATTTGAAACCTTAGCAGACCATGCTGCGACAACACATGATCCGGATATACTTACTGAGTATGCGAGACAGAGCCTTAAGAGGGCTATTTCTAACAAGTATTTCTCAGGTAACGACACCTCAAGTGTGGTTACACTTGACCCTGCTGTTGAGCAGGAGATAATGGGTGCAGTCAAGCAGACGGAGCAGGGAGCATATCTTACATTGGCACCTGACAGAATCCGGAAGATTGTGGATTCTGTAAAGCAGGAGGTTGAAAAGCTTGAGAATATGGGTAAAATGCCTATAATTATCACATCACCAATTGTCAGAATATATTTCAAGAAAATGATTAACGATTATGTGAAAGATTTGACGGTTGTATCTTACAATGAAATAGAGTCAAATGTTGAATTACAATCAGTGGGGATGGTGACAGCATAAATGATAGTAAAGAAATATACTGCAGCAACTGAGACAGATGCTGTGCTTAAGGCAAGGGAAGAACTTGGCTCAGGTGCGGTGGTTCTGAATGTTAAGACCGTTAAGCAAAGAGGGATTGCACGACTGTTTAAAAAGGATTTTGTTGAGATAACGGCAGCACTCGATGAGAAAGAAAGCCAGACTGCAGCACCTCAGGCACCTGTACAGGAAGCAAGGTCATTTATCATGGGTACTAACGAGAGACGTGATTATTCGGTATCCGATCCGTTCACAGAGGCATCAATAGAAAAGAAGCTTGATACCCTGCAGAATCTCCTGGCCGACCAGATAAAGAAAAATGAGGATGACAGGCTAAGAGCCGAAAAGACTGCTGAAGATACCAAGGAAAGCGGTACAGCCGCGGAAAATAAAGAAAATGGCAATATCAAGTACCTTAGGATGATATATAATAAGCTTATTGAGTCCGAGGTCGATGAAAAGGTTGCCAATATGATTATAGAAGATATTGATACATCACTGAAAAAAGAGTCCAATATTGACAATATAATTTCAGCAATATATCAGAAGATAATACTAAAACTTGGTGAACCGGAGGCTGTCAATACGGATAATGGCAGGACTGCTGTTTTCTTCCTTGGACCGACAGGTGTAGGAAAGACAACAACCATTGCCAAGCTTGCCTCTGAGCTCAAGCTTAATAAGGGATTGAAGGTGGCTCTGATAACTGCCGATACATATAGGATTGCGGCGGTGGAGCAGCTTAATACTTATGCGGGAATACTTGATGTTCCTGTTTCGGTAATCTTTACACCGGAAGAGCTTGTTGAGGCATTAAACAAGTACAGTGATTATGATTTAATCCTGATAGATACGGCAGGACGTTCACACAGGAACACGGAACAGGTAGGAGAGCTTGAACAGCTGCTTGAAGTCACCGAGAAGGCGGAACTTGGTTTAAATATCGAAAAGTATCTTGTAATGAGTGCTACCACCAAGTATAGGGATCTTTTAAATATAACAGATGCATATAAGGATATTAAAGATTTCAGGTTACTGTTTACAAAGCTTGATGAGACTAATGCATATGGAAATATACTCAATATAAGAATACATACTGGAGCGCCCCTTTCGTATATAACAAGTGGACAGGATGTTCCTGAAGATATTTCGGTTGTCGATGTGCAGGATCTGGCAAAACGTCTTATAATCGGAGAGGTAAAGGACAGTGAGAATTGACATTGGCCTGAATATGAATAAATCATTGGAGGAGAGTACCTATGGATCAGGCTGAAAGATTGAGACAGATTGTACAGCAGCAGAGTAAAACCGGTCAGCCGGATAATACCGAAGCGCAACATCATGCACGGATTATTACAGTTACAAGTGGCAAAGGTGGTGTTGGCAAGTCGAGCTGTTCGATTAATCTGGCTCTTTTATTTAGAAAGATGGGCAAGAGAGTAATTATATTTGATGCTGATTTCGGACTTGCCAATATAGAAGTTATGTTTGGAGCAATACCTCAGTACACTCTTGCGGATTTAATGCTCAAGGGAAAAGAGATAAATGAGATTATATGTGAAGGTCCTGAAGGGGTCATGTTTGTGTCGGGAGGTTCGGGAATTGCAAAGCTTGGTGATCTTGACAAGGAGGAGGTAAGAAGGCTGGTTGGAAAGCTTTCGGAACTGGACAGCCTTGCAGATGTGATAATTGTTGACACAGGCGCCGGGATTTCCAGCAGCGTACTCGAATTCGTTGCGGCAAGTCCTGAGGTTATCCTTGTAGCGACACCGGAGCCTACTTCAATAACGGATTCATACGCGCTTTTAAAAGCACTGAGCATGTTTGATGGTTTTGACAAGGACAATACCAGAATAATGCTTCTTGGAAACAGGACATTGTCTGCAAATGACGGACCGAATATGTATGAAAAGCTTTCTACTGTGGTTGAGCGATTCCTGAAATTTAAGATAGAATATCTCGGAAGTATTCCAACAGATGAATTTGTTGTCAAGGCCATTATGAAACAGTCACCTGTTGTGAAGGCTTACCCTGCGGCTGCTGCGGCGAAATCATACGAACAGGTCATGAACAAGCTTATTGGAGTAGTTGAACCTGCTCATGATACTAAAGAGAAAAAAGGTATTGGTAATTTCTTTAGCAGCATATTGAAACATAATAAGAGGAGTTAAAGGGGAACATACGTATGGAAAATATTTTGATACCCGGTGGCAAATTGGAGCTTAATGAAATAACAGCCAACAAGGAGAAGAATACAATATCGTACCTGAGTCAGATATATGATATTGATGAGGATACCGGAAGGGTTTCCGTGGCTATGCCATACAGTGAAGGAAGAATGGTTGTTTTATCCATTGGGACGCATTATAATGCATATTTTTATTGTAAGGCAAAAATGTATCATAGCAAGGTGAAGGTTGTCAAAAGATATAAGGCAGATAATCTGTTTGTGCTTGTTCTTGAGCTTGAGACTTCACTTAGAAAAGTCCAGAGAAGGCAATTCTTCAGGTATGATATGATTATGCCGGTTAAATATATGCCCCTTGATGAAGCACTGACAGTTGTCTTTGACAGGACGGGAGAAATTCCTGAAGAAATAATAAATAGAAATATTATGGATGGACAGACAATTGATATAAGCGGTGGCGGAATGAAATTCGTAGGGTGCGGCTTCAAGAAAGGAGACAGAGTATACATAGAATTTGACTATATGCTTGGTGCGGCAAAGCAGTCTCTTAAGGTTACAGCACAGATCATTGATTCTGTACATCCACATGACAGAAAAGATATTTTCCATAACAGAGCAAGCTTTGTCAATATTAAGAATGATGACAGGGAAGCTCTCATACGTTTTATTTTTGAAGAAGAGAGGAAAAGAATGCAGCTTGAAAGGAGAATGTGACATAAATGGCAAAGAAAATTTTGATTATTGATGACTCTGCACTTATGAGAAGGGTTATTTCTGATATAATTAAAACAAATAAACAATATGAGGTTGCGGATTTTGCCAGGGACGGTCTTGAAGGGTTCGACAGGATAGTAAGCCATCCTAAGATGTATGACGCTATTATTCTTGACATTAACATGCCTAAGATGAATGGTCTTGAGCTTTTGGAGATGCTGCAAAAGAATCACATCCAGGAGACGGTGATTGTCGTAAGTACGGTAGCCAAGGAAGGCGCAAAGGAGACCATCAAGGCACTTGAGTTAGGTGCATTTGATTTCGTCACCAAGCCTGAGAATTTTATTGAAGCTAAGGGCGAGGATTTTAAACAACGTATACTTGATATGCTTGATATTGCTACAGCAGGCAGCACAAAGGCTTCTGTAATAGGAACCATGCCTGTTACACAGAGCATTAATACCAGGGCTACTTCAATCAGAACCTTTGGCTCATCCAAGAATGA
>ERZ780150.1444-NODE-1444-length-15390-cov-3.970981_pt1 | contig 15390 bp, 15 predicted proteins | sample MGYA00511019_ERZ780150 | MGnify/ENA primary metagenome ERZ780150 (study PRJEB29588, sample SAMEA2151633) | human gut metagenome | biome: human gut; feature: human-associated habitat; material: faeces | place: Denmark | collected 2008/2010 ...
AGAGTTTCAAGGGTGGATTTTTTCTATGTATAGCTACTTACAAAACGTAAAAACGAATGTAAGCAATGCCAAAAGGAAAAGACCAAAGGTCATTAAATCCTTAAAATCAAACGCGATTGTTCTATTCTAAATTTTATCATATTGTGAAGATATATCACTCACAATCCATCGACAATTTTTTTATATGGATAAGAAAAGGTTTCGATAAACTTCAGAGCAGCATAAAAAATTCCGGGATGTGTCCCGTAGAAAGCGTTTTAAGCTTTCCGAGGGACATATCCCGGGATATATTTTACTCGTGACGCAGCGCGTCGATCGGATTCAGGTTGGCCGCTTTAATGGAAGGCAGCAGGCCGAAGAGAATACCGCCCGCCGCCCCTCCGGCCAGGGCCGGATTGGCCAGGTACATAGAGAGCATGGTGCTGGCAATGGCCGGCTTGTAGAGGACGAGTCCTACTGCGGGGGAGATGACGGTCAGAAGAACGATGAGCCAGGTCATGCGGCTGTGCAGAAGCCGTCCCAGCTCCAGGGGGAACAGACGCAGGAGCTTCATTGTACCGCCTCCCGTGAGATGAGATAGAGGTAGGCGTCCTCCAGGGTGGGCTCGGCGGGCCGGACATAGGGGGGCAGCGTCTCCGCCACCGCCCGGCAGGCCACGCCCCGGGCGGTGTTCACCCGGGCGGTGATGTGCAGGCCGTCCTCCCGGCCCCCCGCCCGCGCCTCAAAGGTGCCCACGTGGCCCTCTGCCGCCCGGATAAGCTCCTCCGGCGTGCCGTCGAAGCGCAGCCGCCCCTGGTGGAGCACCAGCAGGCGGGAGCACACCGACTGCACATCCTCGATGATGTGGGTGGACAGGAGCACCAGCCGGTCCTGGGCCAGCCGGGAAAACAGGTTGCGGAAGTGAATGCGCTCCTCCGGGTCCAGGCCCACCGTGGGCTCGTCAAAGATCAAAAACGCCGGGTCGCCCAGCAGGGCCTGGGCAATGCCCACCCGCTGGCGCTGGCCGCCGGAGAGGGTGCGGATTCTGGCCCGCCGCTTCTCCCCCAGATGGACAGCCTCGATCACCGCCCGAATGCTCTCCCGGCCGCTCCGCAGGCCCTTCAGCGCCCCCATGTAGTCCAGAAACTGCTCCACCGTCAGCTCGTCAAACAGACCGAAGTCCTGAGGCAGATAGCCCAGGCGGGCCTTGTAGGCCCGCTCGCATTTGGTCAGAGGCTCGCCGTCCGCCCGTATGGCGCCGCCGGTGGGCAGCAGGCCCGCCACCAGCAGCTTCATCAGGGTGGATTTGCCCGCGCCGTTGGGGCCCAGCAGGCCGATCAGGCTGGGGCTGTCCAGGGAGGCGCTCACCCCCTGGAGGGCCTTCTTGCCGTTGGGATAGGTCATGTTCAGTTCTTGCAGGGTAATTTGCATGGCTCGGCATCCTTTCTTGTTTGGGTTCGTCCCAAGGATACCGGCCCCCCGTGGAGGAGAGAGGGAGAATTTATGTGTTTTCTGTGGAGAGGCGCGGAAGGAGGGCGGTGAAGCGCACCCCGTCGGCGCTGTTCTCGATGCGGCACGTCCCGCCGTGGCGCTCCACGATCATGCGCACCAGATAGAGCCCCAGGCCGCTGCCGCCGGTGGCCCGGCTGCGGGAGGGCTCGGCCCGGTAAAAGGCCTCAAACAGGTGGGGCAGGGCCTCGGCCGGGATGCGGGCCCCGGTGTTTTCCACCGTCAGCACCGCCCAAGCCCCCCGGGCCGCCGCAGTCACCCGGATCTCCGCCCCCTCCGGCGAGTAGAGGGCGGCGTTGGAGAGCAGGTTTTCCACCGCACGGCCCAGCAGGGCGCGCTCCCCCTCCACCAGAAGTCCCGGCTCCAGCGCCTCCACCGCGGTCATCCCCCGCTGCTCCAGCAGCTCGGCGTCCTGGGCCAGCTTCTCCGCCGTCAGGGCGGACAGCTCCACCGCCTCCCGGCGGGAGGCGCCGTCCGACTCCATGCGGGACACGGCCAGCAGCTCCCCCACCAGCGCCTCCATCCGCCCCGCCACCTGGAGGGAGCGGGCCAGATACTTCTCCCGGTCCCGGTACACCCCCACGCCGTCCAGCATACCGCTCAGCTGCCCCTTCAGGATGGTGACGGGGGTCTTCAGCTCGTGGGAGGCGGCGGAGAAGAAGGCCAGCCGCTGGCGTTCCAGCTCCCTGGCCCGCTCCATGTCGCCCCGCAGGGCCGCGTTGGCCTCCTCCAGCTCGGCCAGGGCGGCGGAGAGGCGCTCCGCCATCTCATCCAGGCTGCGGCCCAGAGCGCCGATCTCGTCCCGCCGGGTCTCGCCGCATTTCCACTGGAAGTCCAGCTCCGCCATCCGCCCCGCGATGGAGCTGATGCGGACGATGGGCCTGGCCAGATAGCGGGAGTACCCCACCGCGCACAGCAGGGAAAAGGCCAACAGGGCCAGGGCCAGGCAGGGCGCCGCCCGGTTAAGGGCCTCCACCGCCTGGTTGGCCAGGCGCATGGGAGGGACAACCAGCAGTTGATAGGTTTCCGCCCGGTCGGCAAAGGTCACCTCCGCGATCAGGGCGTCGCTGAGGGCCGTGGTCACATAGTGCCCGGCCCCTTCTCTCTGCGCCCGGCCGCCGTCGGCGCCATAGGTATAGGTGGACACCGAATCAGACTCCTGCACGGCCGTTGTGACGGACACATAGAGGGAGCCCGTGTCCACACTCTCCCCGTCGGGGCTCGCCAGGGATACCGCCGCTCCGCTCTCCCGGACAAATACATCCAGGATGGGCCCGGCGTCGGCCAGCTTGGTTAGGGCCAGCCGGTCGGTGAGCTCGTTCACCTGCACCTGGAGCCGGTCGCCGACCACGGACACATAGGTGATGGGGGTGGCCCAGGCAATCAGTCCGAAGGTGAGTCCCCCCGCCCCCAGCAGCAGCAGCAGGGTGAGCAGGAAGATACGGGCCGTCAGGCTCTCACGGATGTTCCTTCGGCACACGGTAGCCCACCCCCCTCACAGTCTCAATGTAGTCCACCCCCAGCTTTTTGCGGAGGTTCTTGATGTGGCTGTCCACCACCCGCTCGTCCCCGAAAAAGTCGTAGCCCCACAGCTTGGCCAGCAGGATTTCCCGGGTAAACACCCGCCCGGGGCTGGACAGGAGCTCCCGCAGCAGCTCGAACTCCCGGGCGGTGAGCTGCTCCAGCACCCGGCCGTCCAGGCGTACCTCCACCGCGTCGGGGTCCAGGGTCAGCCCCCGGTAGCGCAGGCAGCGTCCGGGCGCGCCGCCCCCCGCCCGCCGCAGCACCGCCGCCAGCTTCCGCAGCAGGATGGGCATGGAGAAGGGCTTGGTGATGTAGTCGTCGATCTCCAGATCAAAGCCCCGGAGCTGCTCGGCCTCTCCGTCCAGGGCGGTGAGCAGGACAATGGGCACCCGGGACTGGCGGCGGATAAGCTCGCACACCCCAAAGCCGTCCAGCTTGGGCAACATCACGTCCAGCAGGACCAGGTCGAACGCCTCCTGCTGAAAGCGGCTCACCGCCTCAATGCCGTCCCCCGCCGTTGCCGTCTCATAGCCCGCGTCGCCCAGGTAGGCCTCCAGCAGCTCCTGGATGTCCTGCTCGTCCTCCACAATCAAAATGCGTTTCACTGCGAATCACTCCCGAAACAGATGATAGCACATAATTGTGAATTTTGTATGGAGAAGGTCTCCCGTGCAGCCGCCAGAAAATACCGCTGTCCCCCTTTTCTTCTCAGGGGAATGATACGGCCCCCTTCCTGCTTTTCAAGCATAGCGCAGAAAGGCCCTGGTTCCGCACGTAGGCAGATGCCCCGCCGGCAGTCCAGGCTGCCGGCGGGGCCCTCTCCCCTATTGTTTGGAAATACTTACGGCCGTTGGCGTAGAGTCCTCCTTGCCCAGCTCTCCGGTATAGGTGACGGATACGCAGTCTCCCTCCTCCAGTGCGCCTGTGTCTACTCCCGCTCCGAATTCAAAGGTCTGGTACTCCCCCTCGTCCGTCAGAAGCACCAAAAAGTCGCCGTTCCGGTTCACCACTCCCTCCACCGTGCCGCCCGCAGCGCCCTCCCTGTCCGTGCCGCAGGCCGCCAGTACGGCCAGCAGGAGCAGCGCCGATATCAGTCTCAGGTATCTCTGTCTCATGTTCCTCCGCCTTTTTATTGGAATTTTTCGGGCAGCGTCTGTCCCGCCATGGCATAGCAGGCCGCGATCCGCTCCCAGTCCAGCCCCGCCTCATTCCCGTCCAGGAAGCCCGTCAGGCCCCGGAGCATGGTGTCCTGTACCTCGGCGGACGCGCCGGCCAGGTGTTCCTCCAGGAAAGCAAGGATAGGCTCCACCTCCACAGTAGTCTGAAGAAGCTCATTGTACCCGTCCAGCAGAACCGCACTCTGGTAAGCCTCCTCCGTCTCATAGCAGACCGGCACGTTGTTGCCGGTGCGCCGCTCCACGATCAGGCCCGCCGCCCCCCGGTCACCGGCGGCCCGCTCGGCCTTCTCCCGGGTGTCATACTGGCCCAGCTCCACAAAAAGCCGACCTGCGTTGTCCCGCAGCAGGCGCGCCCCCTCCTCCGGCGCGGCCATGGACCTGAGGGCCTCCGGGCTGTCCGCCGACAGGGTACGCAGTGAATAGATGGTGTCCAGCCGGTTCTCTGCGGGAGTCAGGCGGATCACAATACTGCCCGGCTCCTGGTACTCCCGGAGCTGCACATCTGCGTCGCTCTCCAGCTCCAGTTGGACCACGGCGGCGCGGTCCACCCACCCCTCGGCGGTGTAAACAGACTTGATGTACTGGCTGGTGTCCTGGGCGCGGGAGAGCTCCGACAGGATCTCCACCCGCTCCGTCCCGGGCAGGGTTAGCGTGACCGTCTTGGGAAAAGAGGCGAATTCGGCGTGGTAGCGCCCGGCGCTGGACTGCTCGTAGCGGAGGGTCAGCCATTCCGTATCGCCCTCCCGCTCCATGGTCAGGGCCGCCCGGCTGCCTGCGGCAGTCTGTCCGCCGTCCACGCTGGGCGCATTGACCCGGAACACCTGCACCAGTCTGCCCAGAATCGGCAGCTCCTCCATGGCGGCCGCGAAGGCCGGCGAGGCGTTCACCCCTCCGGCAAACAGGCCCAGCACCAGTGCCAGGCACAGGGCCGACCGGACGGCCCCCCGCCGCACCCGCGCCCGCCGGGCCACCGTGCGCCGCCCACGCTCCAGGCCGGTGCGAATGGCGGCATCCAGCCCCTGCGGCAGGTTTCCTTCGGATGTCTGTATCATATCTGTGTCGTCCTTTCCTTCAATTGATTCATCCCCCGGTAGTAATCGGATTTCACGGTACTCTCCGGCTTGCGGAGCACCTGGGCGATCTCCCGGAAGGTCATATCCTCGTAAAATTTCAGGAGAATGACGGTTCGGCTTCGGTCATCCAGCCGCCCCAGCTCCTCCCTCAGCCAGAGGGAGTCTGCCCACCGCTCCTCACCGTCCTCAGCCGGGAGCGCGTCCCACGCCTCCTGCACAGCCCCCTGCGGCGGCCGCCGGCGGAGGAAGGACAGCGGCGCCGTATTGGTCAGTATTCGGTAAAACCAGGGGTAAAAGCGTTCGGGGTCCCGAAGCCTCCACTTGGCGGTGTACGCCTTGCAGACGGCCTCCTGAACCACCTCCAGGGCGTCGTCCTCATTTCGTGTATACCCAAAGGCCACCCGGTAAAAGGATGCCTTTTTCTGCTCAATCCGTTCCACAAATTCCGAGTCGGAGATGGAAGGATGCGAGAATTGCAGCTGCACGTGTTTTGCTCACTCCTTTCTGCCTAATAAGACGCGGAAAGCCAGTCCTTAGTCGGCCCCACAGGAAATTTTCTCTAAAATTTTATCGTCCCTGGCCCCTCTATGTAAAGAGCCTGCCCCCTGTTTGAAAAGGGGGCAGGCTCTGTTTGATCACCGAACTATTGGGATGCTTCGTCCAGGAACTGGCCTAACTGCGTCACAGGCTCCTGACTGACCTTGCGGATGGATATGTGGGTAGCGTGGAGACATCGTTCCCCCGGATGGATGACACGCCGGAACTTCATGTTGAAACCGGCCGCCTGTTATAAAATTTGAGAAATAAAAACGGGAGGCCAGCCCCTGCGGGCCGGTCCCCCGTTCTGTTCTGCTCAGTATCCCTCGGCGTGCTCGCCCTTCACCAGCTTGACGATCCGGGACGTGCCCAGGCGATCCGCGCCCAGGGCCATGAAGTCCTCGGCGTCCTGGAGGCTGGAGATGCCGCCCGCGGCCTTGATCTTCACGCCGGGGCCGATGTGGGCCTTGAACAGGGCCACATCCTCCCGGGTGGCGCCGCCGGTAGAGAAGCCGGTGGAGGTCTTGATGTAGTCCGCGCCGGACTCGGTCACCAGCTCGCACAGCTTGATCTTCTCCGCCTCGGTGAGCAGGCAGGTTTCCACGATCACCTTGAGGATGCGGCCCTGGCAGGAGGCTTTGATGGCCTTGATCTCGGCCAGCACCTCATCCCACCGCTGATCCTTCACCCAGCCGATGTTGATCACCATGTCGATCTCGTCGGCGCCGTTGCGGATGGCGTCCTCGGTCTCAAAGACCTTGACGGCGGTGGTAGAGTAGCCGTTGGGGAAACCGATGACAGTGCAGATCTTCAGCTCGTTGCCCACGTAGTCCGCCGCCTGCTTCACAAAGGAGGCGGGAATGCACACGGAGGCGCAGCCGTACTTCAGCCCGTCGTCGCAGACCTCCTTGATCTGGGCCCAGGTGGACTCCTGTTTGAGCAGAGTGTGGTCGCAGTGGGCCAGGATGTTCTTCACGTCCATTAGATTACTCCCTTTCTACGCGTCGTGCAGTTATTTTACCTCTACCAGCTCGTAGGAGCGGGTGCCGATGCCGATTTTCTCACAGTGGTCCAGGCACACCCGCCAGTCGGTGTCCGGCATGCTGTTGATGAAGTGGTCGTGCTTGTCGCAGAAGCCCTCCCTGTGCATCTGCTCGTCCAGGTGGGAGCCGGGGATGGGGGACTGTTTCCCGCAGGCGTCGGCGCAGGCCTGGTCCAGAGCCACCGGGTCAAAGGAGGCGAACATGCCCACGTCGGGCACGATGGGCAGGTCGTTCTCCCCGTGACAGTCGCAGTAGGGGGACACGTCGATGACCAGGCTGATGTGGAACTGGGGACGGCCGTCCACCACCGCCTTGGCGTACTCCGCCATGCGGCAGCCCAGCTCCTCCATGGCCGCGTCGTTGCCGGGGCGGATGGCGTCGGTGTTGCACACCGCAATACAGCGGCCGCAGCCCACGCACTTGTCCCAGTCGATGGACGCCTTGCGGTCCTCCCCAAAGGTGATGGCGCCGTGGGCGCACTGGGTGGCGCACCGGCGGCAGCCCACACAGCGGCGGGGCGCCACCATCGGCTTGCCCTGGGCGTGCTGCTCCATCTTGCCCCGGCGGGAACCGCAGCCCATCCCCAAGTTCTTGATGGCGCCGCCAAAGCCGGTCTGCTCATGCCCCTTGAAGTGGGACAGGGAGATGATCACATCGGCCTCCATGATGGCCTTTCCGATCTTGGCGGTCTGGATGTACTCCGCCCCCTCCACGGGCACCTCCACGTCGTCGTTGCCCCGCAAGCCGTCGCCGATGATCACCTGGCAGCCGGTGGACAGCGGGGAGAAGCCGTTCTCATAGGCTGCGTCCAGGTGCTCCAGGGCGTTTTTCCGGCGGCCGGGATAGAGGGTGTTGCAGTCGGTGAGGAAGGGGACGCCCCCTAGGCTCTTCACCACATCGGCCACCACCTTGGCGTAATTGGGCCGCAGGAATGCCAGGTTTCCCGGCTCGCCGAAGTGCATCTTGATGGCCACCAGCTTACGCTCAAAGTTGATCTCCCCGATGCCCGCCGTGCGCATCAGCTTCTCCAGCTTGTTCAGCAGGCTGACCCCCGGCCTGCACCGGAGGTCCGTCATGTAAACCTTGGACCGCTCTCCCATATTTCTGTGTGCCTCCCATTTTGGTTCAAATTGTTAAGTGGTTCTTATTTTATACCCCTTTGCCCGTTCTCGCAAGGGGTTTGCGCTGAAACATAAGCAAAAAGGCCGCCAAAAGGAGCACGCAGGCCCCCAACACCGCCCTCTGCCCCCACCGGCCGCTGCACCAGGCCCCCAGCGCCGCTCCGACAATGAAAAACACGATAATGCCGTAGTACTGGGCCGCCCGGTGTCCGTGGTCCCGCTCGCCGGTCTTCCCCCATAGGTACAGCCGCTCCGTGCCGCTGCGCAGGTTTCCGGTGCACATAGTGGTGGCAAAGGCGTTGCCGTTGACCTTGCGGAAGCTCTCCACCTGGACCGCGCAGACAAAGGCCACCAGCACATTGGCCGCGTTGTCCAGCGCCGCGGGCAGGAAGGCCACCGCCGCCAGCAGGAGCAGCTCCGCCGCCACGGTGATCTGCCGCCAGTGGAGGGCCTGGGCCCCCCGGAACCGTCCGCGGATCAGCTCTGCCGCCAGTACCCCCGCGGCAAAGGCCAGAATGGGTACCAGATAGTGGCCTGCGCCGCCCCAGTCCCCCTCCATCAGCCGTACCCCCAGCAGCACGATATTTCCGGTCTGGGCGTTGGCGAACACTCCACCCCGGATAAGGTAGGTATACGCATCCAGAAAGCCTCCGGTCAGGGCCAGCACCGCCCCCAGCCGAAAGCTCTCCGACATCTGTCTGTGTGTCGTCTGTTCCACGCGCTGTCCCCCTTTCAGGACCAAAGGTCCGCTGCCAGCTTGTCGAAAAGGTGTTTCGACAAGCTGGCGGGCTTTCTAAAATTAACATAAAATAATAAAAAGTCGTTTGATCCAACGCGAAAGGGAACCCTGACGGTTCCCTTTCACACTATCTTTCCCCTCCAAATCCTTCGGCAGGAGGGTTTATCGGCAGTCTTAGGGGCGGGCCTTTGGCCCGTCCCCCTGTGTCCGGCTCAGAACGGCAGGCCGAGCCCTCCGGTGAGCTGCTGCATGGTGGAGGCGGAGTCGCTCTCCGCTGCCCGCAAAGCCTCGTTCACCGCGGCCACAATCATGTCCTGAAGCATCTCCACGTCCTCCGGGTCCACCGCCTCGGGGGCAATGACGACCTCCTTCAGCTCCCGCTTGCCGGTCACCGTGGCGGAGACCACGCCGCCGCCCGCGGCGGCCGTGTAGGTCTTGGTCTCCAGCTCCTGCTGCATTTTCATCATGTCCTGCTGCATCTTCTGAACCTGCTTCATCATGTTCATATTCATGCCGCCGCCAAAGCCGCCCATTCCGCGGCTGTTGAATCCCTTTGCCATCGGTCGCAACTCCTTTTATTCCTGAATGATGATGTTGTCAAACTGCCGGCTGAACGCCAGCAGATCGTCCAGTTTGTCGTGCTCCGCCGCCTGGGCGGGTGCCGCTGCGGCCGGGGCAGCGGGCGCCTTCCCCACCTTGACCGCGCAGCGCGCCGGGACGCCGGTCTGAGCCGAGGCCAGCCGCCCCAGCTCCTCCAGAATGGAGGCTCCGCCCACCATGCTCTTGGTAAACTCGTCCTTCACCCACAGCGTGAGCACCCCGTCCTCCAGCCGCCCCTGCACCATGGCCGGGTTGCTCAGGAAGGGGTAGACCGCAGGAAATTTTCCCCGCACCGCCGCCACCAGGCCGGGCCAAAGGTCGGCCGCGGCGCTCCGGCCGGCTTCTCCGCCGGTGGGCGCCTCTCCGGCCACCAGGCGGTCCTCAGGAGCTGCAGACGGCTCCGGCGTCTCGTCTACGTCTACCCGCTCCCCCGGCTCATCAGGCAGTGGGGGCCGCTCCTCCTCCAACGGGGGGCGCTCTGCCGGGACTGGCTCCGCCCTTGGGGCGGACGGCTCCCGCTTCGCCGGTGCGGACTGCTTCATGGGCTGCCCCGGTACCGCGCAGGCCGCCGGAATCCCCCCCGCCAGCAGCTCCTCCACCCGGGCCAGCCGGGCATTCAGCGCCGCGGTGCTCTCGTCCAGGCCCGGGTCGCAAAGGCGGATGAGGCACAGCTCCGTGTCCGTCCGGCGGTTGCCGCTGCGGGACAGATCTGCGATGGTGGTCTGAAGCAGGCCCAGCATCTGTACCAGCCGGGCCGTCTGGAACTGGTTGGACAGGCGGCGCATCGTATTTTCGTCATAGCCGCCGGTGAGCAGGGCCGCGCCCCCCTGGGGGGCCGTCTTTCGGATGAGCAGATCCCGGGTCAGGGCGGACAGCTCGCCCAGCAGAGAGCCCACGTCCTTCCCCGCGCCGTACAGCCGGGCCAGGGTCTCCAGGGCCCCGGCGGTGTCTCCCCCGCCGAGCTGCTCCATGAGCCGCGCCGTCTCCAGGTTGCCCGCCAGCCCCAGGGCGTCCAGCACCTCCTGCTCCCCGATGGGGCCGGATGGACCGGCGCACTGGTCCAGCAGGGACAGTGCGTCCCGCAGGCCGCCGTCGGCCAGCCTGGCCAGCAGGCTGGCCCCCTCCCCCCGCAGCTCAATGCCCTCCTCCCGGGCCACATAGGCCAGCCGGGCAGCGATGTCGCCGGGGAGAATCCGCTTGAAGGAGAACTGCTGGCACCGGGACTTGATGGTGGCCGGCACCTTGTGCAGCTCCGTGGTGGCCAAAATGAACATAAGGTGCTCCGGCGGCTCCTCCAAAATCTTCAGCAGCGCGTTGAAGGCCGCAGTGGAGAGCATGTGCACCTCATCCACAATATACACCCGCTTGCGCACTGCCGCCGGGGTGTATACCGCCTCGTCCCGCAGGGCGCGCACCTGGTCCACGCCGTTATTGGAGGCGGCGTCCAGCTCCAGCACATCCAGGATGGAGCCGCTCTCAATGCCCAGGCAGGACGGACACTGGTTGCAGGGATTGCCGTCCACCGGGTTCTGGCAGTTCACCGCCCGGGACAGGATCTTGGCGCAGGTGGTCTTGCCCGTCCCCCGGGTCCCAGTGAACAGATAGGCGTGGGACAGCCGCCCCCCCGCCACCTGCTGCTTCAAAGTGTCGGTGATATGGCTCTGGCCCACCACATCGTCAAAAGTGCGGGGCCTCCATTTGCGGTACAGGGCCTGATACACGATATCACCTCAAATCCTTTTCTCTGCCCATCCGGGCAAAAAATACTCGATGCAGAGCAAGGCCGCACACCGGCCTTTGAAGCGTACACTATACCCGTTACCTGGACAGCCGGCTCAAGAACAGTAACCCCGCGGCACACGCGGCGGGCCGCTTAGTGCTGCTCGGTTCCCCGCCTGACACGGTTCACGGAGCCGCGTTGCGCGGGACCGGTCTATCATCGCTGCTTATCCAGGTCAGACAGCACAATGCACGTCCGGGGGCCGGGATTCATCCCTGCTGAAGCGGGTTGCAGGAACAGGGCACCGCTATCTCCCCGACTAGTGCGGCCTTGCCCCACACCGAGGTCTGGAACAAAGCTGGGATATATTATACTGCATCCGGCAGAATTTATCAACAGGATTTTTCACGGCCTTTTCCCATCGGAGGGAGCGCCCCAGCTCTCGCGCAAAAAGGCGCCCCCGGGCCGTCGGTCCGGGGGCGCCCGCCCTCATTGGATGTGCACATGGTCGTTGATATGCTTCATGCAGTAGCAGTAGTAGCCGTTGCATTTGGAACAGTAGCGGAACTCCATGTTGGGGTCGTCCGCGTCGGTGATGCCGCACACGGCGCATTTGTGGAGATAGCCCTTTCGGTTCTGGACTTCCTTCTGAGCCTTTTTGAAGTTGATGGTCTGAGGATCGACCCGGTGAGCAGCCCGGCTGCTCCCCCGGCGGAGGATGGCCATCAGATCGTCCCAGAAGAAGATGAAGTAGTTCAGGATGGCCACAATGGGGACCATTCCCTGGACCCAGTTGCCGTTCATAAAGTAATGACCAATATCAAAGGCAAAGAGGGCCGCATCCACCCAGGCCAGCCACTTCACTTTCAGGGGCAGGATCCCGTAGAGCAGCACCCGCATATCCGGGTACAGGGTGGCGAAGGCAAAAAACATGGACATGTTCACGTAGTACATGCTGGCAGTCTCCAGGAAGGCACCAGAGATCCAGTAAGTCACCATCCCGGTGAAAATGTTCAGCAGGACGCCCACCCCGTAAAACACGGTGAACCGGGTAGACCCCCACTGGTTTTCCAGAGCGTTTCCGATGTAGTAGTAGAACAGGGTGGTCAAGGCAAACCACAGGATGAAACCGCCGCTGGTGGGGACGAAGATAAAGGTGAGCAGCCGCCACACCTGCCCTTCCATGATCAGGGCCGGGTAGAACCGCAGCATAGCGGAGAAGTAGCCGTTGCTGAACATATCCATCAGATAGACCGCTACATTGGCGATGACGATGTACTTCATCAGACCTGGGATGCCGAGCCGGGGATGCTTGTAGCAGAAGCGGTCCAGCCAGCGGGAAATCGCGCCCATACAGGAGCCTCCTAACATTTGTGTCAAATCGTTTTTCATTGTACCCCGGTTTTCGGGAATTGTCCATGACAAATCTGTAAATTATTTGTCTTTGTCTCCCATGGGCCGGAAAGTTTTCTCATTCAGCATTGAATTTGTCTCCGAAACATTGTAAAGTAAAGAAAGAAATTTTTTAGTTTCGCCCATGAAAGGATGGTCTTTATGGAGAATTTCAGCCAGAGCGCCCCTGTCAACATGGCCCCGACCGGCATCGCCACCTTTGCCAAATGTCCCATCTGCCCTGACATCCGCCAGATCCAGGCTGACATCGCTGTCATCGGCGCTCCCTGCGATATGGCTATCCAGGGCCGCCCCGGCGCCCGGCTGGGCCCCCGGGGCATACGTACCCAGTCCACCCGCTTTCGCTTCAGTCCCCAGGGTTCCTATGATCCAGAACGGGACGACTACTACCTGAGCACCGAGAAGTGGTCGGTGATGGACTGCGGCGACATCGACTATGTCCCCGGCGATCTGGAGCAGACCTTCGGCAACATCGAGGCCGCGGTGCGCCTGCTCCGCAGCCGGGGCTGCCTGCCCGTGGTGCTGGGGGGCGACCACTCCATCTCCATCCCGGTCGCCCGGGGGCTGGACCAGTCCGGCCCCTTCCATGTGATCCAGCTGGACGCCCACCTGGACTGGACCGATCAGCTGGGCGGGAACCGGCTCTTCAACGGCCATCCCATGCGCTACATGTCCCAGCTGCCCTATGTGGACCGGATGGCTCACCTGGGCATCCACGGCATCGGCAGCAGCAAGCGCTCCGACTTCCAGGACGCCCGGGCCTATGGGGCAACGATCCTCTCCGCCCGCCAGATCCGGGCCATGGGAGCCCAGAAGGTTCTGGAACAGCTGCCCCAGGGCGGGCGCTACTATGTCACCATCGACATCGACGCTTTCGACTACTCCATCGCCGGCGGCACCGGCTCCCCTATGCTGGGCGGCCTGCTCTATGACGAGGCGGTGGACCTGCTGGAGGGCATCGCCCAGCTGGGCGAGGTCATCTGCGTGGATCTGGTGGAGGTCTCGCCCCCGTATGACGACGCGGCGGGCACCACCTGCTATCTGGCCGCCCGGATCCTGGCCGACTTCCTGGGCTTCATCACCAAGGAGCGGGAACGCAGGGGAGAACGCTGATCCCCATCCCCATCAAATCAAAGGAGCAAATGATATGAGCATCGTGAAAGACCTGTCTCTGTCCCCTTCCGGCCTGCAGAAGATCCAGTGGGTCCGGGACTTCATGCCCGCCCTGGGCGGCATCGAAGAGCGCTTCCGCCGGGAGAAGCCCTTTGAGGGCCTGACCATCGCCGTCTCTGTCCACCTGGAGGCCAAGACCGCCAACCTGGGGCTGGTGCTCCGGGAGGGGGGCGCCCAGGTGTACCTCACCGGCTGCAACCCCCTGTCCACCCAGGACGATGTGGCCGCTGCCATGGCCGACCTGGGGGTGGAGACCTTCGGTGTCCACGGGGTGGACATGCGGGGCTATGAGGACCTGCTGACCGAGACCCTGAAGTGCCGCCCCCACCTGATCGTGGACGACGGCGGCGACCTGATTTCCCTGCTGGGGGGGCGGTGCGCTCCCTACGGGGACCGGCTGCTGGGAGGCTGTGAGGAGACCACCACCGGCATCCACCGCCTGTACGCCCGGGAGCGGGCGGGCATCCTCCCCTGCCCCATGATGGCGGTAAACGACGCCAAGGCCAAGCACTACTACGACAACAAATACGGCACCGGCCAGTCCACCTGGGACGCCATCATGCACACCACCAACCTGATGGTAGCGGGCAAGACGGTGGTGGTGGCCGGCTACGGCTGGTGCGGCAAGGGCATCGCCATGCGGGCCAAGGGCATGGGGGCCGACGTGATCGTCACCGAGGTGGACCCCTTCAAGGCCCTGGAGGCCACCATGGAGAACTTCCGGGTCATGCCCATGGACGAGGCCGCCAGGTACGGCGACATCTTCGTCACCGTCACCGGCTGCAAGGACGTCATCACCCCGAAGCACTTCGCGGTGATGAAGCACAACGCCATCCTCACCAACGCCGGCCACTTCGACTGCGAGGTGGACGTGGCGGGCCTGGCGGCCATGGCGGTCAAACGGGAGCTGCGCCGGGACAACATCGAGGGCTTCACCCTGCCCGACGGCCGGGTGCTCAACGTCATCGGCGAGGGGCGGCTGGTCAACCTGGCCGCCGGCAACGGCCACCCCGCCGAGATTATGGACATGTCCTTCTCCGTCCAGGCCCTGGCCCTGGAGTGGCTAGTCAAGCACCGGGACGGCCTGGAGAAGAAGGTCTACCAGGTGCCCGCCGAAATCGACGACGCCATCGGCCGGGTCAAGCTGGCCGCCATGGGCCTGTCCATCGACGCCCTCACCCCCGAGCAGGAGGAGTACCTCAACGGCTGGAAGGCGTGACGGCCTCTCCGCGCAGGGGGACAGCGTCCCCTGTGTAAATCCGGCGGCTTGCACAACGGCGCCCCCGCCGGCGCTATACAAAGCCCCTGTTTTGTCTATTGCATATCGGGAAAAAAGTCGATAGAATAGCTACAGTCAATTGAATATGCCTTATCGAGAGCGGTGGAGGGAACGGCCCGATGAAACCCGGCAACCTGCAATGCAAGGTGCCAAATCCGGCGAGGAAATCGAAAGATGAGGATGGATGAGCACCACGCGCTCCGCCATCCGGCGGGGCGCGTTTTTCGTGCCCGAGTGAGAAAGGAAGGAACTACATTATGGCAAAGCGTCTGTTTACCTCGGAGTCCGTCACCGAGGGACACCCCGACAAAGTCTGCGACCAGATCTCTGACGCCGTCCTGGACGACATTCTGGCCCACGACCCCACCGCCCACGTGGCCTGCGAGACCTTCACCACCACCGGTATTGTCACCGTGATGGGCGAGATCACCACCAAGCACTACACCGATATTCCCTCCATCGTCCGCCGCACGGTGGAGCGCATCGGCTACACCGATCCGGC
>ERZ780150.1456-NODE-1456-length-15312-cov-4.908370_pt1 | contig 15312 bp, 16 predicted proteins | sample MGYA00511019_ERZ780150 | MGnify/ENA primary metagenome ERZ780150 (study PRJEB29588, sample SAMEA2151633) | human gut metagenome | biome: human gut; feature: human-associated habitat; material: faeces | place: Denmark | collected 2008/2010 ...
TTAAAAAAAATCCCGAAAAATCGAAAGCCGGTCCGCAGCGTCCAGTTCTTCTGACGTAGATGACAGTTTTGCCAAATGTGTTGTAATATCTGTCCCTACCCGGGCAAAATAAGTTCTGGCTTCATCGATATTCTTCTTGTGGACGCTGATCGTGAGGTAACGCTCCTGATAGATGCTGTTACTGGTACCACTGACCTTGGAAAGCAGCATCTCATTGTACTCCTGCCTATATTCGTCCAAACCGTCCTCCTTCATAGGCAGTAGAAGAGAATGTTCAAATTCGTCTTTATTGATCCTTCGGTTATTGAGTGTGATCTTCGCCGTTGCCCCTGAATCTAAGGCATTCAAAAGATCTGAGTAATCTAAAAACATTTCTGTTTTATCCTCTTTACTGGCAATACTGTAATTGATATCTGAAAACCGAAAGGACTTGGAATACTTATTCCCAACCTGAAAGATCCCATCCTGCCAGATCCTGTGTATCGGTACTGCCTGTTGAACAGATTTTGGCACAGTAAACCGCTCTTTGTCCATTTTCAATGTCTGAGTCAGTGTTTTAATCAAGGGCATCCCTCCTTCCTTTCTTTTTTGTGGGTTTTATTTTTTTACCCCCTGTTTGCTTTTTTTGAGTCAGGAGAACTCCATTTTTCCCTGTCCTTTCTCCAGCACTAATTGTATCTTTCATGCAGTTGTAATAAAGATTCTCAGGCTGAAATCTTAACCGTTTCGGATACAGGAACTCTGATTTAACAAAAGCCCACAAAAACTGTTCCGCTGTCATACCATGGTATTTAATAAAGCCACACGCTGCAAACGGAGCTGCACCAAGCATGCACAGCCATCCCCGAATTTCCTCTACAGGGAGGCTCCGTGTTCCAAAGTAAATCCCTACAGCTGTTAAAATTGCCAGTACAGAAAATACGCACTGGCGGAAATTCAATCCGAAAAACATAGATTCTTGATAATCCCGGATTTCTTTATTCATTTTTACTTCCATCAGATCTTCCTACCTTTCTGCTTGATTTCTTTTTTTATGTATATTTTTCTTTTGTCCTTCTATCTGTATTGGTCCTGCACTCAGATATCGTTCCACGCCTTCCCGGTCAAACTTTTTCAACCGTTCCATGTCAAAAGCGACACGAGAAAATTCACAATATCCGGAATACCCTTTTTCCGGCAGGACAGTACCTAATTTGTGCTGCTTAATAAATTTCAGCTTGTCTTTGCTGAAATTATGGTCTATAAATGCAGCATTAGATCTTCCCCTTAGATTATTCTCACGAAGGTTTACGGTAAGGTCTCCGAAGGGTTCAAAGCCATCTTCTTCTTTGCTGTATAGACCGATATAGAGGGTTCCATTATCCGCATAGGAGCTTACCATCAGCGCTATTTCTTCTTGCCCATATTCCCATATAAAGGGAAGTGTTTTAATCTCATCCATCGCAAATTCCTCCTTACATGACTCCATCAATTACAGTCCCATAATCTCTTTCACAATCCGGTCAGAGGCTTTGACAGCACCTACCAGGATCAACAAGTTGAACACTAATTCCCCGATATAATTCCAAACAATCGTCACTGCAGACAGGCTGGTATCCGAAATTGCAGGGGTACTGGAAGCAAATACGGAAAAAATGATACATGCCAGCGCAATGATCGCACCCTCCAAGCACACTCCAGCATAAGAACGTATAAAATTTTTACCTACACTTTGGGATGGTTCCCCAGCAAAAGTGGATAAAGGAATCGGTGCAATAGCAGTGTAGATATATAACTTAAACATCCGACCATATACTGTCAAAATCATAATAAAGGACAGCACCGTAATCAGCAGGCTGCCAAGGAGAGTCACAATCCATAGTGGAATAGAGTCTAGTAGCCCCACCGATTCTACTTTTTCCACGATCTCTGCCGGAAGTTGTGCTACAGAACCTCCATTCAGGCTGGACTGTCCTAAAATGGTTGAAACAATCCCCTGTATAATGGAGAATAAAGCCTGCATCAGTTCCATACCATACACAACAGCACCCTGAGCTAATGCAAAACGAACGAATGCCTTAACTACATGTTCCGGTTTTTTTATATCGGAAAAACTGCCACAGGTCTTTACAATGCCTACAGCAAAAAACAAAACCAACAACCCCAATGCAATAGCTTTCAAGGCATCATTGATATTTGTCATTACTGACCAAATGCCGCCGCCTTTAAACGTCTCCGGACTTTGAGTCAAAAGAGAGATAATCTCGTTTAATTTGTCATTCCATGTATTTAAAGCCGAATTTAAATTTTGCACAATCCAGTTATCGCTTTCTATGAGTCCTCACCTCCTTCAAATAAAAGACGGATAGGATAGGGCAGGACAAGCCCGCCCCGTTTTGCCTCCTAACCCATGATCAGATCAAGAATCTCCTTTGCGAAGGTGATAATAATACCGCCGGCCAAGGTTAAGAAACCATTGGCTCTCTGGCTGGGATCGTGACTTTTTAAGCTCAATCCCACCTGCACCACACCAAATCCCAGTAAGATCAAGCCAATGGCTCGGATCAGGGAAAAGATAAAGGTAGACAGGTTATTGATGACTGACAGGGGATCTCCGGCTGCAAGCACCGGGATACCACCTACCGTCATAGTAAGCACCAGCGCTGCATACGCGGCAAGGGTACGCTTTGGTCCTCTGCCCATAGGCATCGGTGCAGTAGCATGGTTTGCTGTCTGTCTCTTTGGCATTTCATTTCTTTTCTTCAATGGCATTCCTCCAATCAAAAAGACTGCTCCCTGCCGAGGATCTCCCCAGCCGAGAGCAGTTCATAATCATCCAGTCTCCTGGTATCAATGGTTACATCTTCATGGGACAGGGGAGCCTTCGCATAATCATAAGGCGGCGCCCCTCCATCCTCCGTATATTTCACATTCACATGTTTATGCAGATCATATTTCTCATCCAGAATGGGGCGTTCTCCACGCACCAGAAGCACTGCCTTCCGGTTATCCAAAAGGCGTACTTCATCGGGGGTCAAAAGTTCTTTGCCACAATGTCAAGTGATGAATTCAAATTACTTTGAGAATTTGGCACTTACGCATAAAGCAGCACGTGACAACGTTATGTGTTTGGATTATAATGATAGATGAAAATTGAATCATCATATCGCTCCATCCGCAAAGACGGAACATGGAATCGGGTGCAAGTCCCGGCGAGTCGATCACTGTGAAACTTTCCTGAGGGAAAGGTAAGTCAGATACGTGGGAGCGTATGGTGCTTCTGCCGGAACCGGAAGCACGTTTTTTAGGCGCAGGAAGCTGTGCTTTGTTGAGCGTGTCTGTTTGGATGCGCTTTTTTCTTACGGTTCCTATGTATAAAATAAATCCCTTTTTTGCAAGGAGTCTTTTCATGCGTAATCAGTATTGGGAAAATAAGCACTATGCTTATTTCTGCAACCGGGAATGTGAATATTTCCCCTGCCATAAGGGTGCCGACCCGGAAAATTTTAATTGCCTATTCTGCTATTGCCCTCTGTATGTATTGGGAGATCGCTGCGGCGGAAAGTTTGCCTACCTTCCCAACGGATACAAGGACTGCAGCCGCTGTCTGTTTCCCCATCTGCGGGAGAATTATGGTGTAATTACGGAACGCTATGGAGAAATCCTTGCGGCAATTCCATATCCAGATCAGGAGGATGACGAATGACCCTTTTACAACTGAAATACATTGTGACGGTTGCTGCGGCCGGAACGATCAGCGAGGCGGCAAAACAGCTTTATATCGCCCAGCCCAGCCTGACTTCCGCAATCAAGGAACTGGAAAATGAACTGGGAATTACTATTTTCAAACGTACCAATAAAGGCATCCTGCTTTCGGCGGAGGGAGAAGAATTTTTAGGATATGCCCGTCAAGTGATTGAACAGACAAATCTGATTGAAGAACGATACTTAGGGAAGACCCCTGTCAAGCATCAGTTCTGTGTGTCCACGCAGCATTATTCTTTTGCGGTAGAAGCATTTGTTGAGCTTTTGAAACAGTATGGCGGTGAAGAATACGACTTCCGCATCCGTGAAACGCAGACCTATGAGTTGATTGAAGATGTGGCAAAGCTGCGAAGCGAGGTGGGTGTGCTTTACCTTAATAGTTTCAATGAAGCTGTCCTGCGCAAGACCATGCGGGAAAATGATTTGAAATTTCATCGTTTATTTATCGCAAAGCCTCACGTTTTTGTCAGTACGTTCAGTCCTCTGGCAAAGAAGAAAATTGTTGAATTGGATGAGCTGGCAACCTATCCGAGATTGTCCTATGAGCAGGGAGAACACAATTCCTTCTACTTCTCTGAGGAAATTTTAAGTACGTTGGAAAGCAAGAAAGACATTATGGTTTCTGACCGGGCCACGCTGTTCAATCTCCTGATTGGTCTGAACGGGTACACCATTTGCAGCGGCGTTATCAACGAAGAACTAAATGGGAAAAATATTGTTGCTGTCCCCCTTGCTGTGGATGATTACATGGAAATCGGCTACATCACTCACAGCAAGGTCGGACCGGGTAAATTTGGAACTCTGTATATCGAAGCTCTGAAACGATATGCTTCCGCACAGGAATGACAGAACATAAAGTAGCGGTCTGCTATAGATTCAATCTATGGCAAACCGCTGCTTTTCCGTATTTTACAGAACCCTTTCCCGCAGGTATACTGAAAAAGAACGATCATACCCAAGGAGGACACATTATGGACTATTCAATTATTGGATTTCCGCGTATCGGGATCCACCGAGAATTAAAGTTCGCAACAGAAGCGTATTTTCGCAGCGAAATAGATGCCGATGAGTTGAAACGGGTTGTCTCTCAGCAGAGAATGGAGCAGTGGACACGCCAGAGGGACGCAGGTGCCGGCTTTATCCCGTCCAATGATTTTTCCCTTTATGACGGGATGCTGGACACCGCTTATATGCTGAACGCCATTCCAAGGCGGTATGCCGATCTGAGGCTTTCCGATATAGACACATACTTTGCCATGGCCCGTGGGTATCAGGGGGCGCAGGGAGATGTCAAAGCATTTACCATGAAAAAGTGGTTCAATACGAACTACCACTACATGGTACCAGAGCTGGATGATGATATGGAGTTGAAGCTCCGCTCAGATGCTTTTCTGGATGGCTTTCATCAGGCGCGTTCTCTGGGCATTCAGACAAAGCCCGTGGTCGCCGGACCGTTTACCTTTTTGAAGCTGGCCCGCTGTACCGGCAATAAATCCGCCACTGATTTTGTAGATGATATTCTGTTTGCCTATGCAGATATTTTGAAGCGGTGTGGAGAAAACGGCGTGGAATGGCTGCAAGTTGACGAGCCGTATCTGGTCATGGATTTAACAATGGGGGATGTTGCCCTTTTCCGCAAGCTGTACCAAACGCTGCTGGAACAAAAAGGCACAGTGAAGGTGCTGCTCCAAACTTATTTTGGCGATGTGCGGGATTGTTACCGGCAGCTATGTGAACTGCCCTTTGACGGCATTGGCCTTGACTTTGTGGAAGGAAAGCAGACCGCAGCACTTGTAGCAGCAAACGGTTTCCCGAAGGATAAAATCCTGTTTGCGGGACTTGTAAATGGGAAAAACATCTGGCGTACTAATTATAAAGACGTACTGGAGCGAATCGCCGGTTTGAAAAGCTGCTGTGACCACATTGTACTCAGTACATCCTGCTCCCTGCTCCATGTGCCGTATACTGTAAAGAATGAGCCGCAGCTTTCCACCGAAATTATCCGGCATTTTTCCTTTGCGTATGAAAAGCTGGATGAACTGCGTGAGCTTTGCTGCCTGGCTGAACTTGCAGACTATTCCTGTGACCGGCGCTATCTGCAAAATCAGGAACTGTTCCAAACCAGTGAGCTGAGAACCGACACAGAGGTACAGAAACAGGTTGCGGCACTTACTGAATCGGATTTTACCCGCAGGGTGCCCAGAAAGGAACGGCAGGCAACGCAGAAAGAACTGCTGAATCTCCCGCTGCTGCCCACGACAACGATTGGCTCTTTCCCGCAGACAAAGGAAGTCATGCAGAACCGAACAAAATTCCGAAAAGGCGAAATCAGCGAAGAAGAATACCGAAATAATGCAAAGGGATTCATCCGGGATTGCATCGCTTTACAGGAAAACATTGGTCTGGATGTCTTGGTGCATGGCGAATTTGAACGCAACGACATGGTGGAATTTTTTGGCGAAAATCTGTCTGGTTATGTGTTTACCATAGGCGGTTGGGTACAGTCTTACGGTACACGGGGCGTAAAGCCGCCGATTGTGTTCGGGGACGTCAAACGCAAGAAGTCCATTACTACCGATTATATCCGTTATGCCAATTCCCTGACGGATAAGGATGTGAAGGGAATGCTGACAGGACCAGTCACGATTTTGAACTGGTCGTTCCCCAGAGAAGATATTTCCACGCAGGAGATGATGTATCAGATCGGCCTTGCAATCCGGGAAGAGGTTCTGGAACTGGAAGCTGCAGGCGTCCGTATTATTCAGATTGACGAAGCCGCGCTCCGGGAAAAGCTGCCGCTCCGCCGCGCCGACTGGCATAGCGACTATCTGAACTTTGCGATCAAGGCATTCCGTCTCTGCCACGCAAAGGTAAAACCGGAAACGCAGATTCACACCCATATGTGCTACAGCGAGTTTGAGGACATTATCCCGGAAATCGACGCAATGGACGCCGATGTGATTACCTTTGAGGCGTCCCGTTCCAAACTTACGATTCTGGACAGCCTGATGGCGCATCATTTTGAAACGGAGGTGGGTCCCGGCGTCTACGACATCCATTCCCCCCGCATTCCGAGTGTAGAAGAAATTGAAGCCGCCCTCCGGCTGATGCTGGACAAGATCCCGGCAGATCATTTATGGGTCAACCCAGACTGCGGATTAAAAACCAGAGGGGAAACCGAAACCGTTGCCAGTTTGAAAAATATGGTCCAGGCGGCGAAAAATATAAGAAACGAATGCAAAGGAGACATTTGATATGAGTAATTTATACGCACCGTTCCGTTACGACTACGTGGGCAGCTTTCTTCGTCCGGCAGAACTGAAAAAGGCCCGCGCCGATTATGAAGCGGGAGCCATTACCGCCGATCAGCTCAAAGCTGTGGAGGATCAGTGCATTACCGAACTGGTGGCGAAGCAGAAAGCGGCCGGATACCATGTTATTACTGACGGCGAGTTCCGCCGCGCTACCTGGCATCTGGATTTTATGTGGGGATTCGACGGCGTCGGCCATAAGAAAACGAACACCGGCCTTCCCTTCCACGGAGAGGCGGCGATGATCGATGATACTTTTGTGACCGGCAGGATCGGATTGTCCGGTGAGCATCCCTTTGTGGATCATTTTCGGTATGTGAAGGCGCTGGAGGACGAAAAGACTATAGCAAAACAGACAATCCCCGCCCCTGCTCAGACGCTGGCACAATTCTGGATGCCCTTTGCCAGAAAACACACAGAGGCCTTTTACAGTTCTGCCAAGCCGCTGATGGACGACATTGCACAGGCTTACATTGCTGTACTGCATCAGCTGTACGATGCAGGCTGCAGGAATGTGCAGTTTGACGATTGCACATGGGGAATGCTGGCGGATAAAAATGGACAGGAAATGCACGCCGCAACGAAAGAAGGGCTTTTGGCCGTCCAGAATGCCTATAAAGATATTAACAACCAGGTGATTAACGGAGCGCCAGAGGGGATGAACATCACCACCCATGTCTGCAGGGGCAATTACCATTCAACTTATGCCAGCAGTGGCCCCTATGACTCCGTGGCCGACGTTTTGTTCGGCGAAGAAAATGTAAGTGCCTATTATCTGGAGTTTGATGATGAACGCTCCGGTGGCTTTGCGCCTCTTGCAAAAATCGGAAGCGGACAGAAAGTGGTTCTCGGACTGATTACCACAAAGCAGCCGCAGTTGGAGAATAAAGAGGCCGTGATTGCCCGAATCCATGAAGCTGCAAAGTACATCCCTCTTGACAGGTTGTATCTCAGCCCGCAGTGCGGTTTTGCTTCCTGCGAGATCGGCAATAAGCTGACTGAAGAAGAGCAATGGGCGAAACTGGCGCTGGTTAAAGAGATTGCTGAGGAAGTCTGGGGCTAAATTTTTCTGTAAAAATCGCGACGTCGGAGTTTTATTCATTCGACGCCGCGATTTAATTTGTTATTGAGAATCTTTATTATGCGGTGATTTCATAACCGATATATCTTCCCCGACCTGGTGACCTATATTCTTTATCTGCTTTTCAATGTCCCACAGATCTTTCTGTATCGTTTCTTCCTCGACGCTAATTTCCGGGTGTTCTTTCATTTCTTCTCTGATAAACATCAGGCAAAAACTGACCAATAGAAGCAGGCAGGAAAACCAGATCGTATGCGCTCCGAACAGAACAACAAATTGACCGCCGATTCCAGCGCCAACAGCAAATAGGAAAATGATTTCCCAATAGCGCAAAGCTTTCCCTAAAACATTTCTATCATGTGTTCTGATGTATGCAGAAAGTGCTTCCATGCCGCTACGCATATTTCCGATACACATGGTGCTGGCAAACGCGTAACCATTCACCTTTCGGAATGTCTGCACCTGCATAGCGCAGGAAAAAGATACCAGTGCATTAGCCAGCATATCAAGACTTTGCGGAAGAAAGCTTACCAAAAACAGCAGAATCATTTCCAGTAGCAGGACAATCTGCCTCCAGTGGATATTCTGCACATTCTGATATTTTCCCCGTATCTGCTCTGCAACAATGATGCCTATTGCAAATGCTGCCAACGGAACAAAGTAGTGTGCGCTCTGCAACCAATTACGCTCACAGATGTTTTGACTAAGTAATACGATATTCCCGGTCTGAGCATTGGCGAACACCTTGCCCCGGAACACATAGGTATAGGCATCTTGCAGGCCGCCTGATATTGACAAAAATGCGGCAGTTGGGAAAGATTCGGACATTTGTCCCTGATGCTGGCATTTTATAATTCCATGCAAATGTGTTCACTCCTTGATGTATAACTAAAGATACCTCTATGTATGTATTCTCAAAATAGCAGAAGCCTGACTATGTTTGGCATCCTGAAATACAATACATATCAACCATACCATCACAAAGAAGATGATCATCTTGATCGGTAATGCTGATATGAAAGTAAGCCATGTGCTTACCGCGCTTTATGATTTCAGCTTTTGCAAAGATTGTCCCTGACTGTACGTTATGCAGGAAATTGATATGTGCGCTTTGCGTTACATAATCTCTACCATCCATTCTGGCAAAAATTCCCGCCACGCAATCTGCCATTGCATATAACAATCCTCCATGTACGTGTCCATGAAGATTCATAGATTCGGCAACCAAGTTTACCTTTACCACACAGCAATCCGGGTCAACTTTGCATATTTGAATATGGTTATAAGACATAAAAGGATTGCCTTTTTCGTATGCAGAAAAATCCATATGGTATCACCTCTGTACCGGCAGTTCCTGATTACAGTAAAGGCAGCGGTACTTCCCAGAAGGAGACAGTTTGAAAATATGGTCGCATCCTGCCTCAATACTGGTAATACATCGTGGGTTTGTGCATTTAACCACATTTCGCAATATCTCTGGCATATCAGGCTGACATTTTCGCTCCACTACTCCGTCTTTGATATAGATTAGTGTAATTCGCCGATCCAGATAGCCTAAAATCTCCAGCCGCTCCGGAAGGTTTGAACCTTCGATCTTAATCAGATCTTTTGTTCCATATTTCTCACTGCGCACAGATTGCAGCAGCGCAACCGCCTGATGTTTGCTCTCCAGATGGAGCAGCCGGTAAATTTCCATACCGCGCCCAGCGGGGATATGGTCAATAACCACACCATTTTGAATGGGTTCTACCTTCAGCATTTTAACACCTTCTCTCCAGTCACAGGATCGGCAATTCCCAACAGAGCCATAATTAGTGCCATGCGAACATAAACGCCATTCTGCACCTGATCAAAATAAGCGGCACGGGGATCATCATCTACCGTCCGAGTAATTTCATCGACACGAGGCAGTGGATGCAACACAGGCATATCCGGCCTAGCCAATTTCATTTTTTCAGGGTCAAGCGTGTAGATGCTCTTTAGCCGAATGTAATCTTCCTCATTAAAAAAACGTTCTTTCTGCACTCTGGTCATATATAACACATCCAGCTTAGGGAGTGTGTCCTCCAAACTGCTGACCTCCCAATATAAGGAATTTGCCGGGTGCAATGTATCCTCCTTCAAATATTCGGGAATGCGAAGTTCCTCTGGCGAGATAAAATAAAACTGATTTCCTAAAAAACGAACAAGATTGTTGACCAAAGAATGCACTGTCCGGCCGAACTTCAGATCACCGCAAAAACCAACGGTCAGATGATCCAACCGTCCCATGCGCTGGCGAATCGTCAGCAAATCAATTAAAGTTTGTGTAGGATGATTATGGCCTCCGTCACCAGCATTTATGACAGGAACTTTGGAAAACATGGAAGCGCGAAGCGGAGCACCTTCTTTTGGGTGGCGCATAGCTATAATATTGGAATAGCAGCTGACTACGCGAGCTGTATCAGCAACCGTTTCTCCTTTGGTTGCACTGGACTGTTCTGCTCCGGAGAAGCCGAGCGTCTGCCCGCCCAGACTTAGCATGGCAGATTCAAAAGAAAGCCGGGTTCTCGTACTGGGTTCATAAAATAAGGTCGCCAGCTTTTTGCCGTCAGCCACATGCGCATACATCTCCGGAGCGGCGGCAATTCGATCAGCCAAATCCAGGACTGCCATCGTTTCATCGTCATTGAAATCGGTTGGTTCAATCAGGTGTCTCACAGCCATTCCCCCTTTATCAGATATTCTTCGCGCTTTGCGCCGACAGAGATAAACTGGATCTCGTGATCAAGTAATTTTTCCAGCGTTTTGATATAATTTTTTGCAGCATCCGGCAGTTCCTCCCAGCGACGGCAAGCGGAAATGTCCTGTTTCCAGCCGGGAATGAAGCTGATAACCGGTTGATATTCTTCCAGATTTTCCGTAGGAACAAAGGTGTCTGTTTCTTTGCCTTTGTACAAATATCCCGTAATGATGGGAATTTCCTGCATATAACTGAGTACGTCTAACTTAGTCAATGCGATTTTGTCAGCGCGTTGGCATTTTAGGCCGTACCGGCTTGCAACCGCATCAAATGGCCCAACCCGGCGTGGGCGGCCTGTTGCAGCGCCATATTCACCGCCGGCCTTGCGCAGGGATTCCTTCCATTCTTCAGGCATAGCGTTCTCGGCCACAAATGGGCCTGCACCAACGCACGTTGAATAAGCCTTTAACACACCGACCACATGGTCAGGCTGCACGCCAGGAATTCCCGCTCCAATCGGCCCATAGGCCGCAATCGTTGTAGAACTGGAAGTGTAGGGGAAAATGCCATAGTCAATATCACGCATAGCGCCAAGCTGCGCTTCCAAAACCATCTGTTTTCCTGACGATAACGCTGTATCCAAATAATTTCCGGTATCACAGATATAGGGTAAAAACTCCTTTGCCTGCTTCTGGCACCAGGCAAGCAGGGCCGGATAAGACATTGGCTCCTGATGATAGCAGCCTGCCAGTTCCAAATTTTTTGCTTCCAGCATGGTTTTTAGACGAACCTGTATATATGGCTCATCTAAATGAAGCAGATCACCTAAACGCAATGTTTTTTTGCGATACTTATCGCTGTAGGCATAAGCAATTCCCCTGCGAGTAGAGCCGAAAGCAACTCCGCTCTGCGCAAGACGTTCTTCCTCCAAATCATCTTGTATCCGATGCCACGGCATGGAGATGGTTGCACGAGCGGACAGTTTGAAATTTTGAGGTGTTACAGACACCCCTTTGCCGCGAATATCGGCAATTTCATTGGAGAGATGCTCTAAATCAACTACCATACCATCCGCAAGAACACACACCACATTGGGATGAAGAATCCCGGATGGTAGCAGATTCAGAATAAATTTTCCCTGTTTGGTTACGACCGTATGCCCGGCATTATTTCCCCCCTGGTAACGCACGACAATATCCGCCCGCTCTGCCAGCAGATCAATAACCCGTCCTTTCCCTTCATCCCCCCACTTGATACCTGTCACCGCAGTCAGCATTTTTCTGCCTCCCTTCTATTTCGGGCATTTACAGACGCCTGTATACGGGTAGGCAGCCCCAAAAGACGGATGAAGCCAGTAGCATCGGACTGCTGATAGCCCTCTCCTTCATTAAATGTGACAATATCCTCGCTATACAAAGAATATGGGGACCACACACCTGAATTGATAATGTTGCCCTTATATAACTTCAGACGTACTTTTCCGGTGACGGTCTGCTGCGTCTCTGTCACAAATGCAGACAACGCTTTGCGCAGCGGAGAAAACCACTGTCCGTCGTAAACCAACTCACCGAAGCAAATAGACAATTCTTTTTTCTTATGGGCAGTTTTTTTGTCCAATGTCAGTGTTTCTAATATCTCATGCGCTCTATACAGAATGGTTCCGCCCGGTGTCTCGTACACTCCTCGGCTTTTCATACCAACCAGACGGTTTTCCACCACATCGTACAGGCCAATACCATTACAGCCGCCAATCTCGTTTAGCTTAGAAATAATGTCTGATGATTTCATTGCCTTGCCGTTCAACTTAACAGGTACGCCTTTTTCAAAGTCCAGCTCCACATATGTAGGAGTATCCGGCGCTTTCAGTGGAGAAACGCTCATTTCCAGAAAACCTTCTTTTTCATACTGCGGCTCATTACCTGGGTCCTCCAAATCCAATCCCTCATGAGAAAGATGCCAAAGATTTTTATCCTTTGAGTAATTGGTTTCTCGATTTATTTTCAAAGGAATATGATGGGCTTCGGCGTAATCAATCTCCTCATTGCGGCTTTGAATATCCCATTCCCGCCACGGTGTAATGATTTTCATTTCCGGCGCAAAGTGCATAATGGCCAGCTCAAATCGCACCTGATCGTTGCCCTTTCCGGTGCTGCCGTGGCAAACAGCATCCGCCCCCTCTGCCTTTGCAATTTCCACGACACGCTTAGCCAGAATAGGGCGGGCAAGGCTGGTTCCCAATAAATACCCTTCATAATCAGCTCCCGCCTGCATAGTAGGAATAACAAACTCATTAACAAACTCATCCGTTAAATCCTCGACATAAAGTTTGCTGGCTCCAGAAGCCACTGCTCGCTGTTTCAAATCATCCAATTCATCGTCTTGTCCAACATTTCCACAGACAGCGATCACTTCACAGTTGTCATAGTGTTCTTTCAGCCACGGGATAATAACGGAGGTATCCAGACCACCGGAATATGCCAGCACAACTTTTTTGATTTCACTCATACTAAAGCACTCCTTCACTTGTTTTTGGAACCAAAATCTATTATACTGGACAGGCAGGAATATGTAAAAAGTATTATTGATATAGTGATCATCAGCAATTAGCATATCAGAAAGAGGATGCCTGGATGGATGTCAACTTTGAATATTACAAGGTTTTTTATTATGTAGCCAAATACAAGAATTTCACAAAAGCGGCTCATGCACTGGGCAGCGGACAGCCCAACGTTACCCGCGCCATGAACTGCCTGGAGCAGCAAACGCACTGTACGTTATTTATACGCACCAATCGAGGTGTTCAACTGACCCCAGAAGGAGAAATGTTGTTCACTCATGTCGAAGCTGCCATTTCTCAGATACAAACAGCCGAAACCGAACTAAATGCGCACAGTGGTTTGGAGCATGGAAGTATTTCAATCGGAGCCAGCGAAACCGCATTGAATATCTACCTGCTGGATATATTGAAGCCCTTTCACATGAAGCATCCCGGTATTCGCTTGAAAATATATAACCATTCCACTCCGCAAGCCATCCGCTCTGTTAAAAACGGTGAAGTTGATTTTGCTGTTGTATCAACGCCGACCAACGTGGATACCTCTTTGAAGGAATTGCATTTGCGGCCCTTCCGTGAAATTCTTGTGGGCGGCAAAACTTTTACGGCACTGGGCAGCCAGGAGCTGACACTTGCCGAACTAAAAAATTATCCGTTGATTTGCCTCGGAAAAGAAACTATGACCTGGAATTTTTATCATAAATTGTTCCTGTCCCACGGGTTGGAGTTGATACCAGACACGGAAGCAGCTACCACAGATCAGATTTTACCTTTGGTAAAAGCGGAATTAGGGCTAGCTTTTCTTCCAGAACCAATGGCGAAGGAAGCACTTCAGCAACGTGAGATCGTCCAGATTCATCTGCGGGAAACAATCCCTGAACGTCAGATTTGTATGGTATATGACAGGAAACGTCCATTGAGCGCTGCTGCTCAAAATCTTAAAACCGGTATTTTGGAAACAATGGCCTTTTAGGATGCTATAAATAACACATACATTTTTATCTTTTCCAAATATCAAAAAGTCCTCCCCGGTACGGGGAGGGCTGTACTGTCTTTATGCTGCAATCTCCGGGATTTCCCCGACAAAGTTATAAACGATTTTGACTTTCTGCACCTTCTGTCCGTCCACCTTCTTGACCTCGCCAATCAGAATCCGGCTGATAAGCCGGTTCAGCATTGCCTCGTCCAGTTCCTCAATAGCGGAATAGCGCCGGATTTCCTTGATAAAGGTACGGACTTCGCTTTCCTGTGCGTCCGCCCGGCTCTGCATCATCGCCAGGTCATGCAGACGCTTCTGGTTGGATTCCTGCTCCTGTTCCAGCGCCGCCGTCAGTTTCATAAACCGCTGTTCGGTCAGGATGCCTTTTGCCTTATCCGTGTACAGGCTTAAAAACATCACATCAATTTCCTGATTCCGGGCTTCCAGCCGTTTCCGTTCCTTCTCGGTCTGAGAAGCGTCTACCAGATACCGGCGCTCCATCCGGCTGCTGAGGTGCTGATAGAACGCATCGGCGTCCTTCATGGCCTGCGCCGCCAGCTCCTGAATGTCTTTCAGCACCAGATTGTATAAATCTCTGGCCTCGATCTTGTGGCTGGAGCAGACCTTGCATCCCATGCGGTTATAAGTCTGGCAGATATAGTACGCCTTGTCAATCGGTTCCCGCATCTCGCCGGTGAACCGGTTCTTCCCGGTTCTGCCGACCTTTTCATACCGCACCTGCATGGACTTCCCGCAGGTAGCGCAGTAGACCAGCCCGTGGAACAGATTATAAAAGGGGCAGGCATTGCCTTTCATGATAGGTGGTTTGCGGTCAATGATAGCTTGTACCTGTTCCCATTCCTCCGGCGTCACAATCGCCTCATGGCAGCCCTCGATCCCTTCCCACTGGTCACGGGGGAT
>ERZ780150.1464-NODE-1464-length-15280-cov-3.979310_pt1 | contig 15280 bp, 9 predicted proteins | sample MGYA00511019_ERZ780150 | MGnify/ENA primary metagenome ERZ780150 (study PRJEB29588, sample SAMEA2151633) | human gut metagenome | biome: human gut; feature: human-associated habitat; material: faeces | place: Denmark | collected 2008/2010 ...
CCGCCCGCAAATCGCCGCGCAGCGCCCCGGCAGGGTCAACAGGGTCGACCGCCGGGACACCCTGGGTATCGTCACTTTCGGCACGGCGCAGCTCAATGAGCCGCTTTCCGTTGCTGCGGCGCACCACAACGGAAATGCCGATTTTGCTTAGTGCGTCAAGGTTTTGCACGATCTGTCGGGACACTTTCTTGGGGGAGATACGCTCCACACCCACAGGGTCGATTCGTTCAGACAGCTCTGTGGGAGTGCCGATAAATTCGGTTCGGTCACACATCAGTTCAGAGAGAAGATAGACGATGCGATCGCCCAGCAGCTCTGGCTGTGTCCGGCTGTCCGACACCAACTCCCACACATTTTCACCGTTGCGCTCCAGTGTCAGCTCCCGGTATTCAATGTCACGGCCAATACAGGAAAGCTTTGCCCTGCCGCTTCCCCGCCGTTCCTCCACCAGCGTAAAGCTGGAATCCACCGCACCGCTGATGGCAGTGGTCCCGGAGATGCGATTGAACACATCGTCAGCGCTCTCCTTGCGCAGATGATGGATCAGCAGAATGGCGATGCCGTGGGCATCCGCGATCTGTTTCAGAGTAGAGAGGTCACGGTAGTCGTTGGCGTAGGTAGCGTCGCGTACCGGGCGTACCATCTGCAGAGTGTCGATAATGACCAGCACCGTGTCAGGGTGTTCGTCAAGGAAGGTGCGGAGCTGTTCCTCCAACCCCTTTCTCAGAATGTCGCTCTGGGTGGTGAAGTGAACATTGGCGGGGGCATCCTCCGTGATTTCGAACAGCCGGTTCTGAATGCGGAGGGTGGAGTCCTCCAGGCAGAGATAGAGGGTGGTGCCTTGCTTCACGGACATCCCCCAGACCGGTTCGCCCTTGGCCACCATGACGGACAGCCACAGAGCCAGCCAAGACTTTCCCACCTTGGGAGAGCCGGCAAGGATGTGCAGCCCCTGGGACAGCAGCGTGTCCACCACGAAGTTGAGCGGCGTCAGCGGCAGGCTCATCAGGCTCTCGCCGTCAATGGTTTCCAGTCGTTTTGTTTTACTCATAGGATCATCCCCTTGTAAAAAGATAAGGACAGAGACCACGCGGCCACCGTGGCTCTTGTCCTTTCACTTGATTATTGGGGGGATTTTGATAAAATGAGAATATCGCAAGACAGGCAGAAAACAGATATAGGACAGAGGAGATGGCCCTATGCCGCTGGGTACCCAACAGAACAACAATTTCCTGCACCTGACAATGGATGTCTGGCAGGATCAGATCTTTTTTAACGAGACCGTCTACCCGGCCGGACACTTTTCCGCCGAACTGTTGAATGTTCCCGATGAGACCATACGGGAACTGGTCACCCACGGCGGCGCTATCAGCCATCAGGTGGAGGCCCTGGCCTTGGCCGGGCGAGGTGAATTTATCAAACTGCTGGACGGGACCCGCGCCTCTCTGGAGAAGCTGCTGGATGCCCTGTGGCACTGTCCGCCGTACAGCCTGATGGACAAAGGGCAGGAGCAGCACACATTGGAGGTGCTGTTTTCCCCAGCATCCCACAACGATCTGCTGAAGCCAGCTTCGCCTGCTCGGGAATTTTTCTTCCGCTATCTGGTGGCTGCTTTCAGTATCCCCCTGGGTATCCAGCACTTCACCGTGGCGGCACGATATTTTGAGGAGGGCTATCTGCGGCGGCTGAAGAAGCGGACGGAGACCTTCTTCGCCATGGCCGCCCACGACTGCTTCAACAGCGAATGGTTTTGGGATATGATGCGTGATTTGCCGGTACCGGATATTGAGCCATTCACCATCACACCGGATCTGAGATCCTCCTATGTCTTTGCCCGACACCCGAAACAGGAAAAGGAAACCGTATTTGTAAACCGGTATTTCTTTGACCATGCCATCAGCTTCTACATCTTTGACCTGATGAACGGACTGCAGCACGGCCATGCGCCCAGCCGGTGCTGCGGCTGCGGAACATACTTTCTCACCACCAACGGCCATATGCCGAAATACTGCGATGGCATTGCTCCCCAGGACCTCCGCATGACCTGCCGGCAGTACGGCGCCATGATGCGGCAAAAGGAACAGAACAAACAGCACCCGGTCTACCGCCTGTTCACTACCCGCACCAACACCATCCGCAAGCATCACCAGAGAGGAAAGATCTCCGACGAGCTGCGCAATGAAGCGCTGTATGTAGCGGAGAGCCTCCGGGACAAGGCACTCATGGACAACGACTATGCCGCCAACGGTTATGCACACGACATGGAACAAGAAGTGATCTATACTCAGGCGAGAGCGCGTCTTGCCCGGGAGGACAGGCCATGAGTATGTACCGCTGCGACGATCTCTGCCCAAGCAACGAGGAGCTTGCCCAGCGCATACAGGACGGCGATCCACAGGCCGCTCCGCTGCTGCTCTCCCAGAACGAGGGATATCTGACCATGCTGGCCGCAAGCTACTGCGAGCAATTTTCTCAGGACTTTCTGGTGGACGACCTCAAGCAGGAAGGGGCGCTGGCGCTGCTGGATGCGGCGCGGCGGTTTGATTCCTCCTATGGAACAAAGCTGCTGACCTACGCAACCCCCGCCATTGAGACGGCCATGCGGGACTGCGCCGCCCAAGGTTCTTTCTCTCTGTCGCTCCCACTGGACCGTTACCGCCAGCTGCGCCAGGTGGCATTCCTCTATGCCACCCATGAGCGGGACACCGAAACGGATCTTTTGCCCGCCATTCAAGAGAAGCTGACAGTCTCTGCCAAAGTAGCCAAGCGTCTGCTGGAGGAATACCGTACCGTGTTTCAGATTGAGTCTTTGGGCGAGCGTGTCTTTGACCTTGGGTGTGGTGGTGACCCCGCCAGGGCCTACGACCGTTTCATGCGCCATACGCTGCTCCTCCAGCGTATGGAGGAGGTACTCAAGCCCAGAGAGCTGAATTTGGTGCGCTGTTATTTGGGAATTGGCCAACCTAACGAGCAGGGCATGACCTTTCAGGAACTGGCCATCCGGCTCAACTATAACGGCCCCAGCGGGGCGGAGAAAGCGTATAAGAGCGCCATCCGGAAACTGAGAAAGCAGTTGAACGGCGGCGCTTACGGTCAGTGGCTCTCCATCCAGAAATTGATACAAGACGCCCGCCGTGAGGCTTGCAAGGCAAAGGAATACTGTTCACCTCAAGCCACTTGGCTGGATAAACAACAAGCATGTAAGGATTTCTGGGTAAGGTCACTGCGCTGAACTGTGTGTATCGCTTTCCTCCAGCAATCGTGCGAACAAGAAGAACTTTGACAGCAGCAGAGCTTTACTTCCTCCGTTTTGTGCACTTGGTTTGAACGCTCAAAAGCAAAAGAGTACCTCTCAATATATTGCGACTTGCTCTTGAGAAAGTGTTTTGAGCAGGATATAATAAATATGATAGATTTTGAATTCTGCGGGCGGGAGGTTGTATCCATGTCAGTATCCTACAACAAACTTTGGAAACTTTTGATCGACAAAAAGATGACTGCTTCCGATTTGCGAAAAGCCGCTAATGTTGCGCCAAACACAATGACCAAATTACGCAGAGATGAAGATGTTTCCCTTGATGTTTTGGGACGCATCTGTGCTGTATTGAACGTAAATATCGGAGATATTATGGATTTCATTTTTGATGATCAAAAGGAGTGTTAATGCATGGAAATCATCCCTGATAACCGTTCTTTGAACGAAAAAGCAAAAGATTCGGAATGGTATGCGTGGATACTCCTTTTCTATTTACTCCAATCAGATTACCCAAATCAGCGTTTGTGGGAGGAGTTTTCACACGACATCGTTTATAAAAACAGATTTTCATCAAGCAGTGCTGTGTTGAAGGAAATTCTTAATAAGGCCGATGATGTGGAGTATATTGTGCCACAAGGTACTTTCTTTTTCAGGGCACGCAAATACGAAAAATCACCTTACGAAGAGCTAATATGCGAGTTCTTGAAAAACAACAACACACCAGAGGATGAAATAGAAAAGCAGTTGGATCAATTCCGCACAGTTCCAGACTTATTCTTCCGTGCTCTTTTCCCCGACCTATATTCTGTAAGCAAAGATTTTCCGCTTAAAACCCTTCATCCCATAAAGGCCACATTTGAAAACTGGGAAAACAGGCAGTTCAAAGGTTTTGATGCCGATGGCTCCGGCGCTCCGAGCTGTGACAGCATCAAGGCCGGAAGAGCAAACCCTGATTTCATACGCTATCTTTACCTTGCAGAAGATGCTGATACTGCTTGTTATGAAATGCGCCCGATTATTGGACAGTACATCAGCGTAGCAACTTTCCAAACGACAAAAAATATGAAGCTATATGATTTAACCCGCCGTTTTCCAGCAAAATTTGAAGATCCAAAATATGAGGCGCCGAGTCTGTTTGATTGTATCAGCGATCATTTCTCTATGCCAAACGCTGATGATCCGCGAAAATACATTCCCACGCAATTTCTTACGGAGAAAATTAAAGAGTTGGGATTTGATGGTATCCGATTCCGCAGCTCACTGAAAGAAAATGGTGTGAATGTTGTTGTATTTCGACCAGAATCCTGTGAGGCGTTGTCGTCTGATCTGATTCAAATAGGAAAAATAAATATTGGTATTCAGCCATTTGACCCTTGCCGTCCTAACAAAGGGACTGAAGAAATCAGTTGACACCGATTACGCAAATTTGCCAAGTTATATAGAATTTCTCAAGTTTCATATGATCTGAATTAGGAGGAAGAATCATGGCACGGCCGAAAAAACTGACCGAAGCTGAAAAAATGCGCGATGTAGAGGCGTATACTCACGATGATAAAAAACGCACCAACAACCCGCCAGTGGGTATGGCCCAGCATGATAAGGCAGAAGAAAAAATAAAAACCTATCAGTTTGACCCACATCTTGACCCCACGCTCCAATGGGCGGGTAAAGCCGAGGGCACCAGTTTTGAGGTGCCCACATCTTCTATCCATATTCACGAATCCATCAAGCCGCACAGCATTATTTCCCATGTTATGAAGGAGTATTCCGAGGCCTTGGAAGGGCAGCTTGTGGGGCAGCAGTCCATGTTTGAAGCGGAAACTCCTGCTGAGCGGATGCGCCGCCGCCGGGAGTCTATCGAGTTTTACCAGCATGGAGTCAACTGGACCAATCGGATGATTGCCGGAGACAGCTTGGTAATCATGAATTCTCTGCTGGAGAAAGAGGGCATGGCCGGACAGGTACAGATGGTGTATATTGATCCTCCCTATGGCATCAAGTACGGCTCCAATTTCCAGCCCTTTGTGGACAAGCGGGATGTAAAGGATAAAAAGGACGAAGATTTGTCCCAGGAGCCGGAGATGATCAAGGCCTTCCGGGACACCTGGGAATTGGGCATTCACTCTTACCTTACTTACTTGAGAAATCGATTGCTGCTGGCACGAGAATTACTGACGGACAGCGGCAGCGTTTTTATCCAAATCAGTGACGAGAATGTTCACCATGTGCGGGAATTATGTGATGAAATTTTCAGTCCTCAAAATTTTATTTTACAAATTTTTGTAAAGAAAACCGGTGGAGCAGGTGCACCGAGTGATTTACTTGCCCCAGCTTCTGTTGGTGACTATATTATTTGGTATGCTAAAGACAAAAAAAGTCTGAAATATCACCGCCTTTTTGAAAACAAGGCAGATGCAAAAAGTGGAATTAATAACTATTCCAATATTCGATTGCCTGATGGAACTGAGCGAAGTCTGACCCCTGCCGAAAAGAAAGACTTATCTTTGATACCAAAAGGTGCACGGCTTTTTGGAATACACGCTTTAACATCACAATCTGGCGGGGAAAACGCTCGTTTTCCCATTGAGTATAACGGCAAAACGTATCGCATTAATAGCGGCAGTTGGAAAACTTCTCAGGAAGGCATACAAAATTTAATAAAAGCAGATCGTATTCGAGCAACAGACACAAGAATCGGGTACGTTCGTTTCTTTGATGATTTCCCGGTCGTCCCGCTTACCAATGCATGGGATGATACTCGCGGGGACATGGGAATAATTTATGTTGTTCAAACTGCAACCAAAATCATTCAGCGTTGTATACTGATGACCACCGATCCCGGTGACTTGGTTCTGGATATTACCTGTGGCAGTGGTACTACTGCTTATGTAGCTGAACAGTGGGGACGTCGCTGGATTACCTGCGATACCTCCCGTGTGGCGATCACACTGGCCAAGCAGCGGTTGATGACAGCAACCTTTGATTACTATAAACTGGCTCACCCAGAGCAGGGTGTGGGCAGCGGATTTGTCTATAAGACTGTACCTCACATTACCCTGAAATCCATCGCTAATAATGAACCGCCTGCAACGGAAACCCTGTATGATCAGCCGGAGATCGACAAGGGCAAGGTTCGTATCACCGGGCCCTTTACCGTGGAAGCCTTGCCCGCTCCCGTAGTAAAGCCGCTGGATAATGTGAGTGATTGGGACGAGGACTCCACGGCCAAACAGACCAGCTGGCGTGACCAGTTGCTGGCCACCGGCATTATGGGACGGGGCGGCAGCCGATTGGAATTCAGCCGTGTGGAACCCCTGTCCGGTACCAAGTTCCTGCAAGCCGAGGCAGAAACCAAGGAGGATATACCCCGCCGTGCGGTCATCTGCTTTGCCGGGGAAACGAAACCCATGGACTCCCGCATGGTGTCTATGGCTCTGGATGAAGTGGAAACCCTGCGCCCTTCTCCCAAGCTGATTATCTTTGCTGCTTTCCAGTTTGATCCGGAAGCTGCTAAGGACATTGACGAACTGAACTGGCCTGGCCTTACGGTGCTGAAAGCACAGATGAATACCGACCTGATGACCGACGATTTGAAGAAAAAACGTTCTTCCGACCAATCCTTCTGGCTGGTGGGGCAGCCGGATGTAGAATTGATTCCCGATAAACGCAGCAAGACCCGTTACAAGGTCAAGGTAAACGGGTTCGATTACTACGATGTAAAAAAAGGAACAGTGGAGTCCGGCAGCACTGCTCGCATTGCCATGTGGATGTTGGACACAGACTATGATGGAATGTGCATCGAGCCTAAGCAGGTCTTTTTCCCCATGGGCGGCAAGAAAGACGGCTGGAACAAGCTGGCCAAAACGCTGAAAGCAGAGATCGACCCCGACCTGATTGAAAAATACGCCGGCAACGAGTCTCTTTGGTTTACAGTACAGCCAAACTCTCAGATTGCAGTAAAAATCATCGATGACCGTGGAATCGAAAGTTTGAAAGTGATAAAGGTAGGTGATGAATAATGGCAGGTATTAATCAGCTTATTATCAACTCCGCTTTTCGCGAGCCTGCGCATCACTGGAAATACGACCTGAATGGTCAAACTTTCGTAAAGGAGCCTGGGCGGAGACCTGCTGGTTATTTCATCGCCGGCCAGGGTTCCAACCAATACAATGACATCGGGCAGTTTATTGAGCTGCCTCTGGTAAATAAAATCCGCCCCCGTGTAAAAGCATGGCGGCAGGCAGGTTATCCCGGTGTAACAGGTGTAACTCAAAAACTGCTGGATCACTGGAATGATAAAGATGCCCGGCAGTATCAATTCTTTTTCTGCCAAATGGACGCCATTGAGACTATTATCTGGCTTACGGAAGCACCGGAAGCCGATAAGGTGGGTATTGAAATTCCCGGTGATGGAGGTTTATTCCGCCGAATCTGCACCAAGTTATGCACTGGCGGTGGAAAGACCACAGTTATGGCCATGCTGATTGCCTGGATGGTATGTAACAAAGCTACCTATCCTCAGGACAAACGGTTCTCCAAAAATGTGTTCATTGTGGCTCCCGGCTTAACCGTCAAAAGCCGTTTGCAGGTACTGCAAACCGGTGGCGAAGATAATTACTACACGCAGTTCAATGTGGTACCCATCGGTTTGATGGACAAGCTGCGCCAGGGCAAAGTTTTAATCACCAACTGGCAGGCGCTGGCGTGGGACAGTGAGGAAGCCATCAAAAAGCGCAGAAGTGTAGACAAACGGGGAGCTAAAAGCGACGAGGCCTATACCCGTGAAGTGTTGGGAGAGATGGCTAACGCGCAAAATATTCTCGTAATAAACGATGAGGCACACCACGCGTGGCGGAAAAATCCCGAAAACAAGGGGAAGCTGACAAAGGAACAGAAAGAAGCGGAGCAAGAGGCCACGATTTGGATCAGTGGGCTGGACCGCATCCACAAAACCCGAAGTATTTTAACTTGCTATGATTTTTCGGCCACCCCGTTTGCTCCTTCCGGCAAGAAAAACGACGAGGAAGCTCTCTTTGGATGGATCGTCAGTGACTTTGGATTGAACGATGGCATTGAGTCCGGTCTGGTCAAAACACCACGTGTTGTCGTGCGGGATGATGGAATGCCGGATGCCGCAACTTTCCGCTCCAAGTTATATCACATCTATGCAGATGACACAGTAAAAGACGATATCAATCGTCCTGCGCCTCCGGAAGAGCCTCTGCCCGATTTGCTAACCCAGGCTTACTATCTTTTGGGCAAGGACTGGCAGGTTCTGTACCAAGCATGGAAAGAAGCTGGTGCCGTTGTTCCTCCTGTGATGATCACGGTAGCAAACCGGACTGAAACGGCAGCTCGTATCAAGTATGCCTTTGATCACCAGCGAATCCCCGTTCCAGAATTGTGTGTGCCGGAGTTGACCGTTCACATCGACTCCAAAACTATGGATGAAGCGGAGGGCACCGCTGCACCTGACCACGGTGATACCGATGAAGATGGCGGCGAGCGAAAGCTGAGTAAAAAAGAGGCAGCGGCTATCTTGCGGGAGACTGTGGACACTGTGGGTCAGCGTGGAAAACGGGGCGAGCAGATTCGAAATGTGATTTCTGTTGGTATGCTATCAGAAGGCTGGGACGCAAAAACGGTTACCCACATTCTTGGCCTGCGTGCTTTTTCCAGCCAGTTGCTCTGCGAACAGGTAGTTGGCCGTGGATTGCGCCGCACTTCTTATGATTTGGCAGAAGGCAGCGATATGTTTACGGCGGAATATGTAAATATTTTCGGCATTCCCTTTACCTTCCTCCCTCATGAGTCTGATGAAACCGGTGCGGCGCCAACTACGCCACCCAAAACACAGGTGGAATCATTGCGGGACAGGATGAACTATGAAATCAGCTGGCCCAACATTGTCCGCATTGATCGAGAATTCAGGCCTAAATTATCTGTAGATTTGAGTAAAATCGAAACACTGGTACTGGAAGCTTCGGATACTCGTCTGCGTGCCGACCTTGCCCCCATCATTGACGGCAAAACAGATTTAACCAAATGTACAGAAATCGATTTGCAAAAACTTGACGCAGAGCTTCGAATGCAGCGTATCGTTTTTGAGGCCTCTGGACAGGTTTATGATCTGATGAAATCAGCCTGGAAAAGCGAGGGAACGAAATATGCTTTGCTTGGACAGGTGATTCGCCTTGTTGAAGAATATCTGAAATCCGGTGCTATCGTCATCAATCCCCCTTTGTTTAACACAGATCCTATCAGACAGCGCATCATCTATATGATGAATATGAATAAAATCGTGCAGCATCTGTGGGGCTTTATCAAACTGGAGCAAACAAAACAAATCGTCCCTATTTTTGATACAAACAAACGGGTACGGTCTACCAGTGATATGCCAACCTGGTTTACAAGCAAACCCTGCTATATCACCAAGCATTCGCAAATCAGCCACTGTGTGTTTGACAGTACCTGGGAGTCAACCGAAAGCTATGTATTGGAGAAAAACCCTCATGTTACTGCTTGGGCCAAGAATGACCATTTAGGGTTTGAAATTCTGTATGTATTTGATGGCGTAGTTCGAAAATACACCCCCGATTTTCTTGTTAAACTGGATAATGGAAAGACACTGGTTCTGGAAACAAAGGGGCAAGAGACCCGCAAAGACAAAGAAAAGCGCAAAGCGCTTGCTGAATGGATAGCAGCTGTGAATCAATGCGGTGAATTTGGCATTTGGTGCAACGATGTATCCTATAATGTGGCAGATGTGGATGGAATTATCCAAAAGCATTTAGAAAACTCTCAGCTGGGTATACAGCCGCAAAACGTACGTCTCTACATCGAGGCCTATGACTCAACACGAAAAATGCTGTTCCTCGATTTTATGGAGGCGCGGGACTTTTTGCTGTATAAATTTCACGAAAACGTTGCGCTGGACTATAGATTGGAAGAGGGAACCCCAACAATTCTTGTATTTGAGGGAATTGCGCTGGAGACAGAAGAACCTGTGGACGGCATGGTAGTTGAGGTCACATATGAGGATCTATGGTCTGCACCAGGACAATCGCCTGTAGAAGACTCCGATTTGATTTCGACCCGTTATACAGATAGCGCAGCTAATTTTATGCTCAAGGCCATACAGAATCGACGGGAAGTAAGAAATCACGAAATCAAATCAATTCCAACTACGTGGAAAGGTACGCCAGCATCTTTGGAAAACTTAGGCTCCGACTTTTCATTAAGTGTTATGTGTGTCGGTCAGGGAAGCTGGAATGAAATTTTTGACACGGCGGGAAACTATACTATTTTTGATTGCGGAACATTTCTTTCAGCAAGCAGTCAGGAACGTGCTGAATGCCTTAAACAAAATGGAGGACTTGTTAAACTGTCCGCTAAAGTTACAAGTCTTATTATCAGCCATTGGGATTGCGATCACTATAATCTGCTGCGCAATATTAGTGATACAGAATTGTCGCAACTTGCAACAGCGCATTTTCCAAACCAGTTGGTTTCTCTTACAAGCTTGGATATTGCGAAACGTATTTATAAGTGCTGTCAGAAAACGGAAGCAATTGTTCCCCCCCGCAGTAGCCAACGTTCCAGCCGATTAAAAAACTATTGTCACGGGCAGCGTTACAGATTGTACATTGGCGAAGCAAGGAAATCCTTAAATCATTCGGGTACAGCCTTGGAGGTGCACAGCGAAAAGGAATGTGCCCTGCTTACGGCAGACCATACCTATAAGCAAATATTTGAGGATATGTACCCGAATACAGATAAAGATTTAATTTTAAACATGGTGGTTCCGCACCATGGCGGAAACGCCGGACAAATTCCCTCTCCAATTTATATCTATAAGCCGGGGATTGCCATCATATCCACAGATGGAGTCAGTTATGGTCATCCCCTACCAAAGGTAATGAACCGGTTGAAAACGGAAGGCTTTCAGATTTATCGTACAGATGTGATCGGAACAAACATCACACTTACATTGTAAAGGGAGCATCGTCAATTTCTTTCTCTAACTGCGGATTGCTGTAAGCAATACATCACTAAGGTGACATCACCTTTAGGATCTGGTGCCGCACGGCGTGCAGGTTCGACCCCTGTTACCCGCACCAAATCAATATATTCCGAATTCAATCTTTCTGATTGGAGATGGGTTCGGATTATTTATTTTTTCGCCCGTTATGGAACTGCCTGTTTCCGGAATGCATCTTAGGCTTATAAGGCGTAATCCGGCAAATGCATCGAATAGGAGGAGAAGTGCATGGGAGAGCGCGAAAAAGCTACCCTTATATATTTAGAAGATTGTATGCTATTAAGCAGAAAAAATTATGCTTCATGGAAAGAAGTACAGCACGAATATTATAAAAAGTATATAACAAATCTGGAACCTATGACCTGCGAAGAAATTATTCACTTTTTTGAAATGGATTTTGGAGATGAGGAACACTGGCCATTTTCCAAAAAAAGAATCGTTGAATTCTTTGAAAACAATGAACTTGTTATTCAATCAGAACAATAACCACCTGCTTATCGGACTAATTGGGATACGCCTTATTGGGTATAAAACTTATCTGTCAGTTTTCCAGGAGAGTAACAAACTCAGTCGTAGCCTTCAAGGTTAAATTGCATGTTTTTTCGGCATCAGCCTTAACATCCCCATCCGGCATTGCTTTATGGTAATCTAAGCGGGCAGGCCCTTAAGTACTTGCTCGCCTTTTAAATTCCGGATAACAGCAACTGGCTCTTTGAAGTGGAACTGTAGTTGTTTTCACTAAGGTGACATTGCTTTCAGATTCTCGTACAACGGTGCGTGCAGGTTCGACCCCTGTTACCTGCACCAGTAATTCCCCCAAGGCGTATGCCTTGGGGGAATTTATTTGTAAAAGGAAACCACCGGCAATTGAACTGTTCCAGAAGAAAAAGACAGAAATAAAACCACCTTTGGTAGGATAGGGAAGGATTACGCAAAGAGACGCCGTTTTTCGATAGGAGAGAGCTTGGAGTTAAGTTGAATGCGATCATGGTTGTAAAAAGCGATATATTCATCAATGAGAGTCTGTGCATCATGGATGGTCTCCGGCTTGTAAAGACGAATGCATTCAGATTTGAGAATGGAAAAGAAATTTTCCGCCATGGCGTTGTCGTATGGGTTGGCCCGTCTTGACATGGACGGAGTAATGCCGTATTGTGTAGTTAGGGTAAAATAGCTTTGGGAAGCGTATTGAAACCCTTGGTCACTGTGGAGTTGCAGCTCTGCAGTGACCTTTTCTTTTTCCATCGCTAGCCGGACCGTATCCAGCACCAGTTTGATACTTTGGCGGGTGCTGGTTTTGTAGGCAACAATGCTTAAGTCAAACAAATCGCAGATGACGGAAAGGTAAAGAGTTCCCTGCTTGGTTGGAATATAGCTGATATCGGTTACCCATTTTTGATTAGGTCTGTCAGCGTGAAAATTACGATTCAACAGATTCGCATAGGTTCGTGTTTCCTCGCCGCAATGAATGAATCTTTTGCGGCGAATCTTCGACAACAGACCATATTTATGCATGACACGCCAAATGGTCTTGTAGTTATAATGCTTACCGTACTGACGCTCGATCCAAAGTTGGACCCGACGACAGCCGTACGTGCACATATACTTCCCACTATCACGACATGCTTGAATCTGTTCCACCAAAAGAGATTCCCGATTCAACTGTTTGCTTCGCTTTCGGAAGCTGTAATATCCGCTGCGTGATACATCAAAGAAATGGCACATAGAAGCGACCGGATACTTGGATGCATATCTTTGTATGACTATATATTTGACTTGGGCTCTCACTTCCTTTCGGTTGCTTTGAGAAAATCCCGCAGCAGTTCATTTTCCATTCGAAGCTGTTTTACTTCTTTTTCTAATGCTGATAGTGTGGTTGGTATTTGCTTTGCTGGCCTCCCTCGTCGTTTTGGAATACTTTCCTGTTCTTTCCGGGCTTTACGTCTTGGCCTCCTCAAACATTCTTTGACCTGTTCTTTTGTAAATCCAAACTTTTCTCCAATCTCCCGGCAGCTGTGGCCTTCCTGATGCATCTGCTCCATTTCTTCATAGTACTGCTTGATATGGGTATAGCTTCTTGCCATATTCAAATTCACCCCCGTTGTAGTTCTATCCTACTCCGGGGGTGGTTTCTTTGCAATGTCCTTTTTTGGCGGAATAGTTCAAATGCCGGTGGTACCAAAAAGCTTTAGCTATGCGAAAAAGTATCCTCCTTTGGTAGAATAGTGGAGGTCTGCCAACCGCCAGAAAGAACCAAAGGAGGAATCAAGTCCAGATGAAACTTGATGTATCGAGTTTAGCACACGAAGTGGGAATGCAAATATCATATCGTATTTGCACCGAAATACCGTAGACAGGTGATATATGGAAAGATCAAACAAGATATAGGGCAAATGCTGAGGAAATTGTGTGAGTACAAGGGGGTAGAAATAATAGAGGCAGAGGCATGCAAAGATCATATTCACATGCTAGTAAGTATCCCACCCAAGTACAGTGTTTCACAGATTATGGGGTACTTAAAAGGGAAAAGCAGTCTGATGATCTATGAAAAGTATGCGAACATGAAATATAAATATGGAAACCGACATTTCTGGTGTAGGGGATATTATGTGAGTACAGTTGGACGAAATCGGCGTGCAATAGAACAATACATCAGGAATCAATTACAAGAGGATTATACGGACGACCAAATGAGTATCAAAGAATACATTGACCCGTTTACGGGTCAGCCAGTGAAAGAAGGCAAATAAAATAAGCCCCTTCAGGGGCATGCCCGGGAAATCCGCGCGATTGGCAGACGATTCGACGAGCCTATAGGCTCTGCCCGGAACATGCCCCAAGGGGGCTTGTGCAAACCACCGGCACGGCCGGTGGTTATGATTTCTATGCACCATTCAGAACAGGTTAAGCTGTTCCACTTGCCGGGTGCGCCGCGCGGCACTTTCGCGTGCCACCGTGCGGGGCAGGTTTTGCAAAAAGGCAGATGGATGCGGGCCTGTGGTAAGGATAAGCTCTTCTTTCGCGCGCGTGATGCCCACATAAAACAGCCTGCGTTCTTCCTCTACATCTGCCGGGCGTCCCTTGGCCTCCAGCGGCAAGATGCCCTCACTGAGCCCCGCAAGGAACACCGCAGGGAATTCCAGCCCTTTGGCGCCGTGCAACGTCATCAGCCGCACAGCGCCTGCCTGCCAGCCTTTGCCTGCAGCGCGGCAAATATCTGCCTCCTGCCCAAGGGCAAGCGCGTCCAGCAGCGCAGGCATCTGTGTGTAGAACACAGCCGTGTGCTGCAATTTCTCCATTGCGTCGCAAGTGCCATGCTCTTGTGCCCAGCGCTCTGCCAGCTTCCACGGCTTTTCGGTTTTCGCCGCGGCAAGCCATGTTTCTGCACAGGCAAGCCATTGCCCGGCGTGGCCGCCCTCGGGCAGAGCCTGCCGCAAAGCTGTAAGGTCCAGCCGGTTTTGGCGCGCACAGGCCCTCTGTGCCTGTTGGATAAGGTCTTGCGGGCACTGCCACACAAGGCGCAGCGCTGTTTCCAGCGCCGCTGCATCGTCCGGCCGCAGCAGCCAGCGGAAGAAGGCAAGAAAGCCGCGCACATTGTCGTTTTCCAGCCAGCTTTCCCGCCCGCTGACAAGGCAGGGAATGTCGTCGTGCCGCAGGCATGATTCAATCAATTCCAGCTGGCGGTGTGTGCGGCACAGCACAGCAATATCGGAAAAGGCGCGCGCTTCGCGTTCGTGTGAGAGTTTTTGGGCATCCAGCATATCTACCCCGCCGGCCATAGCCCCTATCTCTTTGGCAATGAACACAGCCTCGTTGAAGTCATCTGCCGCCTGCACCAGCCGCACGGCTGTGCCCGGAAGGCAATTTGCATGCAGAAGCCGGGGCCCGCCCGGGTTTTGTTCAATAACGGGCAAAGCCGCCTGCAAAATTTGCGGGGTAGAGCGGTAATTCTCTTGAAGGTATATCTGCTGCAGGCCGGGTAC
>ERZ780150.1467-NODE-1467-length-15272-cov-3.181705_pt1 | contig 15272 bp, 20 predicted proteins | sample MGYA00511019_ERZ780150 | MGnify/ENA primary metagenome ERZ780150 (study PRJEB29588, sample SAMEA2151633) | human gut metagenome | biome: human gut; feature: human-associated habitat; material: faeces | place: Denmark | collected 2008/2010 ...
AGGATATGGCGAGCGGGATGCTGGGAGCCTGGCCGTGGCTCAGCTGTTATCAGGGAGATTTTGATCTGGATGGCAATCGCAGGCCCCAAAGCTATTACCGGAAGGTGATGTGGCAGAAAGACGATGGCATTCATCTTTTTGCCAAGCCGCCGCAGTATACCGGGAGAAAGTCTCAGGGGTTGGGATGGCAGTGGAGTGATGTCTGGAAAAGCTGGACCTGGCCGGAAGCCTACATCGGGAAAGATATCGATGTAGAATGTTATGCGGACTGTGATACGGTTGAATTCATTTTAAATGATGAGGTGGTGGGAACCGCTCCGGTGACACGTTTTAAAGCGGAGTTTACGTTACCTTATCAGCCGGGGACACTCAAAGTGATTGCGCACAAAGAGGGAAGAATAACCGCCGAAGATACACTCATTACCGCGGGTGAACCGAAAGGAATCCGATTGATACCGGACCGAAAGGAGATCCGGGCAGATGGTATGGATCTGTGTTTCGTTAAGGTCTGCCTGGTCGACGGTGAAGGTGAGATCGTTCCGACCGATGACCTGGAGGTGACAGCGGATGTGGAAGGCGGCAACCTGGCGGGATTTGGTTCAGGAAATCCCTGTACCGATGAAAACTATGGTACCGGGAAACGAAAACTCTGGAAAGGGCAGGGGCTGATCTGTCTGCGGGCACCGATGGAACCTGGAAAAATAACTTTAAAAGTGACGGGTAAAGGGTTTGAAGAAGAGCTGGAAATCAGATGTAGCTAAGTGAAAAAAGGAGGCAGGATATTATGGAAGGAATGAAACAGTTTATGCTGGGGGCATCAACAGCAGCCTATCAGGTGGAGGGAAATAATGTCCAGAGTGATTTCTGGGTAATGGAACAATTGGAGCACAGTTCATTCAAGGAACGCTCCGGTGATGCGGTAGATCACTATCATCGTTATGAAGAGGATATTAAGCTGATGAAAGCAGCCGGCCTGAATGCTTACCGTTTCTCCATCGAATGGGCTAGGGTCGAACCGGAGAAGGGAAGATACTGTGAAGCGGAAATCAACCATTACCGTGAGGTTCTGGCGTGCTGCCAGGCCAATGGAATTACACCGGTTGTTACCATGCACCATTTTTCTTCACCTCAGTGGCTGATCAAAGAAGGGGGCTGGGAGTCGGAAAAGGTGGTTGCATATTTTCGGGATTACTGCGCTTATGTCGCGGCGCAGCTGGGGGATCAGATGAAATATATCTGTACCATAAATGAAGCGAACATGCGCCTGCAAATGACTTCGGTCATGCGGACCTTTGCTAAGAATATGGGCATCAATCTGCAGATCGGTGTGAATCTGGAGCTGCCGGAACAGTTTATGGTGGGACGAAGAGAGGCTTGTGCGGCTTTTGGTGGTGTGGCAGCGGTGAATACCTTCCTGGATCCATGTACGGAAGCGGGCGATCTTTTGATCATGCAGGCTCATGAAGCGGCCCGGGATGCGATGAAAGCAAAATGCCCGCATCTGGCCATCGGTATTACCCTTTCATTGCATGACATCCAGCCGGTCGAAGGCGGGGAAGAGGTTGCCAGGCAGCACTGGGCGGAGGAATTTACCCATTATCTTCCGTATCTGCAAAAGGATGATTTTTTCGGACTGCAGAACTACACCAGAACGCTGGTCAATGCTGAGGGTGAGCTGCCGGCACCGGAGCATGCCAAGCGGACCCAGATGGAGTATGAGTTCTATCCGCAGGCACTTGAGCATGTGATTCGCAGGGTACACAGTGAGCTTAAAATTCCGATTCTGATTACCGAGAATGGAATCGCAACACTTGATGATACGGAACGGGTCGCATTTATCGAAGAAGTACTTGGTGGAGTCAAACGTTGCCTTCAGGATGAAATACCGGTAATCGGCTATCTGCACTGGTCACTGATGGATAATTTTGAGTGGCAGCTGGGATACAGCCGGAATTTTGGTTTGATCAGCGTGGACAGGGCGACACAAACGAGAAAGCCCAAAGACAGTTTTTATCAATTAACCAAGTCGTGGAATCAATGAGAGGATGAGAAGGAGGAAGCAAAATGAAATCTGAAGGTAAGAAAAAGGCGAATAAAGTGCCGACAAAACTGATGTTAGCCTGGAACTCACGTTCCGTTTCGATGGCGATCAGTGTGGTGCTGATGATGCAGGTGACCTATTATTCAACCGAGATCCTGGGGATCGGTTCAGCGGCAGTTGGAGCATTGTTTATGGCAGCGAAGCTATTTGATGGGGTAACCGACCTGATTGCCGGTTTTATCATCGATAAAACCAATACAAAACTGGGGAAAGCAAGGCCTTATGAATTATTTATCATTCCCTTGTGGCTGCTGATCATTGCATTTTACAGTACGCCGGATATCGGAACCACCGGAAAGATGATCTACATATTTGTTACATATGTCCTGATCAACTCTGTCTGTGCTACTTTTCTGCAGTCCTGTGAAACCGTTTTCCTTGGCCGGGCGGTGAAAGAAGATGCCAAGCGGGCGAAGATCCTGTCAATTGGCGGCGTAATCGTGATGCTGTTCAGCGCTGTATCCAGTATTTTGCTGCCGCAGCTGATGGCGAATCTGGGCACGCAGCCGGGGGGCTGGTCGAAGATCGCACTGATCTATGGGGTGCCGATGCTGCTGATCGGAATCTGCCGTTTCCTTTTTGTAAAAGAGATCCCGATTGATCAGGAAAGCGAAGATAAGAATAAGGTGGGATTTGTTGAAGGACTGAAGCTGGTAGCGAAGAATAAGTATATTTTTATGTTCTCCTTATTGGTACTATTGTCATTCTTGCTTACGAATACACTTTCGATTGTAGGAACATACTATTTTACCTATATTTTTGGAAATCTGGGATTGATGTCAGTCATTGGTATGCTCAGCCTGTTGTCACCGTTCTTCTTCCTGCTCTTCCCGGTGGCAATCCGGACGATCGGTTCTATTTCATTTGTCAAGTTCGGGCTGGCGGTAGCTTTGATAGCAGCGGTTATCCGCTTCTTCTTCCCATCCAATCTGATGGTGATCGTAGTCACAACACTGTTGATTTCGGTCGGTTCACAAACGTTGACTATGATGAACCATTACTTTATCCTGCAGTGTATCGACTATGGAGAGATTAAGACTGGTAAACGTGTGGAGGGAACACCGACGGCAATTGCTAGTTTTGCGAATAAGGTCGGAAGCGGTGTGGCCTCACTGCTGGTTGGTGGATTTATGGCACTGTTTGGCTTTATCAGCTCGGCAAGTGTGCAGACGGATAGTGCGATCCTTTCGATCCGCTTGCTGTATTCGGTCATTCCAGCGGTCATCCTGGTCATTATGCTGATCGTGGTTCATTTCTTTGATGTGGAAAAGGTATTGGCCAAACTGCGTCCGCAGGCGGAAGCAGAGTCATAAAAACGAATCAGCCGCTCATTACAACGAAGATTTATCCGGTTGTAGTTGAGCGGCTGGTTTGATGCATTTATTTGATTTTTCAGCCAGTATTCCTGCGGCGTGCATTTGTAGTAGCTTTTAAAATGTGATTAGAGAGCAATTGACTTTGAAAAAATGCAAGCGGCAATTGACGGAAATGCAGACGTATGCAAATATAGCAAATATAGATTCAGGGTTGTTGATTGCGAAGATGAAGAAACAGAATTAACTTGAGGATTTATAGGAGGAACCGATAAATGAGGAATTACATAGAAGAGCATCACAGCTTACAAATAGGACTATTCGCAAAATACTGGTGTTTCGCGAAAGCGGAGCAGGGCGAAGCGGTAGTTGCCATTGCGCGACATTTATTTTCACGTCGGAGTGCAATGTTTGGCAACTATTTGCGAAAAGTATGTTTTGCGAAAGCGAAGCGGTAGTCTTGTCATAGTATAGGTTAAGAAGCTTGTTTCGAGCCCTAACTCCTGAATAAGAGTTAGGGCTTATTATATTGCCCAGAAAAGAGGAAAAGGATGAGTGTAGAGAGAAAAGAGAACGGGGCAAAGTTGGAAAAGGTTATGGCTTCTGTTGATGCGGCGCATACAGAAGTTAAAGAGAGATGGGAAGTATTGGAACCCGGTAGCAAGAAATTTTATGAAGCTTTTCGGATGATGGAGGGGCTTAATCTTGCCAAGACTATTCTGGAATTAACAGATGTTCTTCCTGACGATAAGATGGCCGCGCTTATTGAAGAGCTGATTTGTATTAATTTGGATTGAGAGAATAAAAAGGAGAAAAAAAGAAATGGCAAACAAAACAATTTTAGGCATTAAGGCTGTAAAATCTCAGAAAACTGGAAAGGTTGGTTATACAATTTTTTATAGTTGTCCATTTTCTGATTATGAAGTAGAAAACGCAGAGGTTTGCAATGGTTTATCTTGCGGTAGTGTATTTTCCTATAAAGATTACTCTGTTTGTCCCGGTGATGTAGTTGATTTGCGGTATGAGCCGGGTTATGAAGGCAAGGCGGTGCTAACTGATATCGTTATGGTAAAACCTGTAATACCTGAGAAAAAGTAGGTGCATGAATGTTGGATGTGATAGCCTATCTTATGCCGTGGTTAATGCCGCTATGGCTGGTTGTCTTGTCGGTAATTACATTAGGGTTAGTATTGTCAATGATAGGATGTATTTTGATGATGTTGGTCTTTGATTTTTTTCATCGGGAAGATAACAGGAAGTGAATAATATGCGTACAAGAAAAATTATCATATACCCCCTCATAATGGCTTTCCTTATTCCACTGACGGCTTCCGCTTCGGAGGTCGTTGGAATGGAAGCTGTCGAAACAGGAGAAGAAATAATTCAGGAGGATTTTGATGAACCAGAAAATATGGGAGGGAATCAGCCAGAAACAGGAAATGTTTCGGAACCTGATTCGGGAATCCCAGCAGAAACAGAAAGTGAATCGGCTGGCGAAAAGCCCCCGGAAACAATCCCGGAAGGGGAAGTAAGTACAGCTCCCGCGGAGGAAACAATGGTTGAAAGTACATCTGCTGAAACGGAGTCGGAAACCCAAACGGAAACCGAAAACCTGACAGAATCAGAAACGGAAACGGAAAAACCAATTTTGGATGAAGAAGTAACAGATCTATTGAAAGAGTATCTGACCGGGGCCGTATCTGGGAACGATGCTCCTGTGGAAACATCAGCGGAACCTGTAAATACCGAATATCAAGATTATGTGAAAGAAGCTTTGCAGGTATTGCAGGATAACAGTACATCGCAGGTAAATCTGTTGTTGGTGGTGATGGCGGCCATAATGTTGCTATTGGGATTGTTGATAGGATACTTGATAATGCGGAGGTTTATTTAATGGTAACTCTGGAAATGTGTATAGAGTTTGGTAGATATGCGCTGGCTGTTGGTATCTTGTTGGGCGTCTTTATCGATTTACTTATGTATGGTATTACTAAGGGTTTGCACCTTATTAATATAAAAATTTAGAGAGGAGGAAAAAAGATATGGGAATTATGCTCGCAGAAGCTGGCGTTGAAGGATTATCTGATATGCAACAGGTATTCCAGACAGGCCTGACGCAGATTCAGACAGATGTAACAGGATTCGTAAAAATAGCGTTTCCGGTAGCACTGGGTATCGCAGGACTGTTCTTGGCAATACGGCTTGGTATTAGATTTTTCCAGTCTGTAGCCAACTAAAGTTGTGCCGGAGGGTCAAATAAAAAGATTCTCCGGCATTTTTGTACCTTGATAATTGTATAGTCTGCCTTGCAATAATGATAATAACCTTGTATAATTTGGTGTATAAATTATATGGGGGTGTTGATTATGATATATTTGCTAAGCTTATTTACTTCCGATTTTAAGTTTGGCTTAATCTGGTTTATGATTAAAGATATTTTTGTATTCATAGTATTAGGAATATTGCTTACTTTGATCTTTGTATTTACAAATAGAGTTAAGTATATACCTAATGTATGGTTGGTAATGGCTTATGGAGTTTTTAAAGTATATGAGATTGTTCTTGTGATTCTAAATTGGTATTTTTGGACGTTTTATGTATAACTGTTAGGCAGGTGAAAATAATCACCTGCTTTTTTTTTATAAAGGGGTGATGATAATGAAAAAAAATAAGCATTATTTTGTTTTTTTACTTACCTTACTGATTACTTTTTTATTGATTTCTGAACCGCTATGTATAATTGCTTCCGAGTCTAACAAGGGGGTAAAACCTATTACGGAATGGACTCCTTCAGAGTGGACTAAATTATGCTATTATCTGGGTTCTAAAATTGGTGCAGTTGGTGATTCTATTTCTGATGCAGTTAAGGGATGGGTTGAGGGAAATTTTACTGCTGATGGGATGCGTGAAAAATTCGACGATTTCAAGTCGGGAGTATCTGTAAAAGATGGTAAAGTCGTAGTAAGTTCAGATGCTTTAAATAATTTTAAAGGACTTATAGATTCAGCTATAGAGGATTGTGGCGATTATCTAATGGTTGATACATATAGTCCAAAAGATGCTTATGTGTTGCAATTTACGGGAAAAATGAATTCACAGGCTTATACAAAATTCATAGAGTTGGTAAAAGATGAATATTTTGGTATACATCTTTGTGATAATTTTGGATCGAATTATTTTCATATTGATTATTCCCATTTTGATTCTATCAGTACCTTTTGGGTGCTTTATCCGCCAGGTGGTATTGATGAAAAGTACTTAGCTGGTTTTTTGTATCCTTTTAATAGTAATGGTGACAAAATTACTACTTATAAAAAGGAAATTCAATATTATTATAGTTCAGATAGATGGAGCGAACCTTTTGAACAAAGCGCAAAGTGTAATAATTTTTGTGTTCCTTCTTCCACGGGAACTTGGAATGAGATAGGTAGAACATTGGGCAGTCCGCTTGTTACTATTGATGGTCATAAAATAAAGGTCTTTAAATCTTCTGCGGCATTGCGCAATTATCTTCATGGTACTTCAGCTAACAATATTTATTTTTCTTCAACTTATATTGATTATGATGTAAATAACGATAATAGCATATCTATTGATGCAAGCACTGTTGATTACATATTCCAACAAGGTGATTCTTATCAGCTCGATATGTCTAAAGTTATCAATAATGTAACAAATGAGATAAATAATTATTTTATTAATAACGGCAGTTCTATGTCTGAGGATATGATTCAAAAGTTGATTGATGAATCATTGCAAAAATTACTGGACTCTCTCCCGTCAGGCGGCGGAGAAGAACCTTCCGAACCTGAAACGGAGACTGAGACAGAAACGGAAACAGGTGGCGGTGATATATCTGGCAATGACATATCAGGTAATGATGTGTCTGGGAATGGTGTGGATGGCCCGCAGACAGTTTCTCTTTTACAAAAAATATTAGATAAGCTGTCGGAAATTAAAAAGGCCATTATTGGCAATACCATAACAGGTGGCCTTGGGGATCTAATATCTACTGGGCTTGACAAACTAATTGATTTTGCAGATTCCGTCAAGGATTCTGTCGTTTCTGTGGTTCCTGAGGTTTCGGATATGGTTTCTGACATTATTGATGGAACGGAAGAAACCATTGGTAAGATGGTGGACAACGTGGGCACTAATATGCGTCCCGTAGGGGATAAGATGAAAACTAAATTCCCGTTTTCCATTCCGTGGGATATTGCCGCGGTGGTCGGGTCTATGTCTGCCGCTCCAGAGACACCGGTTTTTGAACTGCCTATTGTTTTTGAGCGGTATAACATTGATTATACCTTAACAATTGATATGTCGGATTTTGAGGTAATTAGTAAAATATCCCGGTTGTTTTTGTCACTTACTTTTATTCTGTTTTTAACCAAATTGACAGTCCAGGTTGTGAAAATGGAGAAGGAATTATGATAAAAAATATTGCTTATGTGCTTATGTCTTTGCTTAATATATTACCCAACAGTCCCTTTGTAACCATGACTAATACGCTTGAAAAGTATGAGTTTTTAGGCATGTTAAACTGGTTTATTCCTTTTGATGTTTGTGCATCCTTTTTGGCTATGTGGTGTCTTTGCATGGTGTCATATATTGGGTATGAAGTGGTAAAAGAGCGTATAACTACAATGATTAATAAGTGGCTGTCTTAATGGAGGTGTGCCTATGATATATTTTTATAGTGGGACTCCTGGATCGGGTAAGTCTTTGCACGTTGCGCAGGAAGTGGAGCATTATATCCGCAAGGGAAAAAACGTGATAGCTAACTTTGAAATTGCTGACGATCGCATCCGTAAGAAACGTAAATATGAGAAGGGTAATTTTGTCTATATAAGCAACGGTGATTTTGGTCGGAAGTATGGAAGGAAAAGCGATCATGATGCCATTGATTGTCTTTATGGCTATGCGCTTAATTTTCATAATAAAAATCCTCGTGGTCAAATTATAGAAAATCAAACTTTACTTATTTTTGATGAAGCACAAATATTATTTAATAGCCGGACGTGGCAGGAGTCTATGCGTTCCCGATGGGTGGAGTTCTTTACTCAGCATCGTAAGTATGGTTTTACGGTTATTATTATATCTCAGTTTGAGCGGCTCCTCGATCGCCAGGTACGGGGTTGCTTTGAGTATGAGCTTAACCATAAAAAGATTAATAACTTTAAAGTCTTTGGGAAGCTTCTCGGCCTGCTCTGCGGTGGTCAGCTTTTCGTTTTTGTGACACGCTGGTATGGCGTCAAAGGGAAAGACAGCAAAGTGGATGCGCATTTTTTGTTGGCAAGCACAGGTATTATGACTTGTATAACAGTTATAAGATATTCGCAGGTCAGCAATAGACGGGGTGGCGCGTGGCGCGCCCGGGGCCCCCGTCGGTTGCTGTCCTGCATATATTAGCGCTGTGTTACTTGTCAAGCCGTCCTTCCGCTTGACAAGGGGCGCAGTGCGGAACACAATAGTTATCTGCCGCTATGGCGTACTGCTCCATAGCGGCTTGATCACCGCCCTAAGTAGTGGGTGGCCGCAGGCCATCATCCCCTATATCTAATAGTGGGATGATGTCACCGTATGGTGTTGGAGTGTTATATGGAATACTTTTATTTTTTAAAAGATTCTAATGGTTATATTCACTCCATAGATAATCTGATTGTTACGTATTACGTTCAAGATATTGGTTTAGCTTCTCTTGATAGGCTTATAGATAAAATACATAAAATTAAGGATTCTAATTTGGATTTAAATTATTGGGAAAACCTTAATCGTAAACCATGTAGTCGATTTTGTTTTTATCGGGATGAAATACATTTGGATGATGGTATTTATATTTTAATAGGTCATTATGATAATTATGAGAAGGAAAAAGGTGAAATGTATGTCTATCCTATGATTAGGTTAGAAATTAATCCTAATAAACATGCTAATAAGCCTGTTCTGAAGGACTTTATGTGTTTGGTAAATGAAATATGTTATGACGGTGTAATAAATCGATATGATTATGCAATTGATATTCCTTGCAAATTAGATGATGTGCAAGTTTTTGGAAGTCGGAAGGAAAAAGGATTGTATAAAGGTACTCGGTATTATGGTCAACGTAATCATAATGGCTTCTGTCGTATATACGATAAGGGTGCAGAACAAAAAATTGAATATCCTTTAACTCGTGTCGAACATGTCATATCTACTGTAAAAACTACTAAATCTTTAAGTCTTGAGAATGTATATATTAAAGACAATTTATTATATGAGAATGGTAAACTAAATCCCACTTATGAAGTTATAGTGGATTTGTGCCGTTTATGTGATATTAATGGCCTAGATTATGATGACATTCTTAAAAAATTAGGATGGAGGGCAAAAAAAGAAGTAACAACCAGATTGCAGGGAAGTGGATATAAAAAGTTAGAGTATGATTTAAATCTACATGATAATTTGATTGAATATTACAAAGATTATTTTGGAATAAAAGAGGGTAAAGATAATTTAATAGTTGACGCAGACGGTTTTATTAATCTGGAAAAATATGATTCAAATTTACCGTTTGATTAAATGAGGTGGAATTATGTATGATAGACATTATTATTTTATATTATTTTTGATGTTTGTTATTTTTATAATTATGATTTATAGAAACTTTTTGTATAATGGATGGTTTCAAGAATATGAAATTATTAGGAATGTTCTTATAGTTTTTTCTATTTTTGCTATATTATTTTTAATAGTCTTTATTTTTTATGATAGGGTGGAGGTGTGGAATGAAATATCAACGGTTTGGATATAACGAAAAATATGGTCAGTATATACAGGTTTTGTAAATATGCACAAAACTGGAAGTATAGAATGGCGTGCATCGGGCCAGGCCGACATGGTTCCTGTTGGTAAATTTCCACAATCTTTTTCTTTGTCCTTGACAGTGAGAAACAGAGTGTGCTACCATCAGAGCATGGAGTTAGGACTATTCGCAAAACACAAGTTTAACGAATAGATAGTGCTTTTTGACACTTGAATAGCGCTTTCAACCGTCCTTTCCCATTTTCTGCCTGCCAAAATAGTCCTCTGCAAGAATTGCGTAATTCACCTTGTCAAAGATACCGCGATTACACAGGCAGGCCTGGCGCATAGTGCCCTCGTAAAGCATCCCGCATTTCTGCATCACTCTGCCGGAAGCAGGGTTTTCATGAGCATGATAGGCATAAACCCGGTTAAAGCCAATCTCACGGAAAAAGTAGTCCAGAACTCTTTTTACCGCTTCGGTCATGTAGCCCTGGTTCCACCAGTCAGGGCCGATTTCATACGCAAGTTCAATTTGTTTAAGCCGATCCTCCGGGTACATGCCGAAGAACCTGCCGATGACATCGCCGGACGCTTTCAGCTGGATTGCCCAGCTGTATCTGTTTGGCCGGGAATATGCGCCCAGCCATTCCTCAGTAAACATCTCCGCAGTCTTAACAACATCTTCAGTGGTTTTCATAGGCTTATAATTTGTCCACTGCCAAACCTCAGGCTTGCTCCAGCAGTTATTAAAAACCGGCTCAAGATCGTCAATAGTAAACCGGCGAAGGATAAGACGTTCAGTTTCAAGCACCACAGTACCTTTATGAGTTATTGTCAATACAGAATCCTCCCGGGAAAAAATTTGTGAGCCAAGAAGTTTAACGAAATGTTGCAATGTGAAATCTCCGGCGCGCAATTGAGTATAAACAGCAAAATATAACAATTCAAGCAAAAGATTTACATAATATTGTTATGTAAACCTTTTGCTTGAATTTCCCGTCCTGTTTACATCAGCTCCTCTGAATCAAGCACAACGGTAAACGGCCCGTCATTCACCAGTTCTATTTTCATATGCGCACCAAAAATTCCACACTGCACATTACCGCATTCCTTACGGCATTCTTCAATAATATATTCATACAGCTGCTTTGCATGTTCCGGCGCCCCTGCCTTCACAAAAGACGGCCTGTTACCCTTTCTGCAGTCGGCATACAGGGTAAACTGGGAAACGAGCAAAAGGCTGCCGTTTACGTCCTTGAGCGCCAGATTGGTTTTTCCGTTTTCATCTTCAAAGATTCTGAGGTTCAGCATTTTACGAAGCATTTTATCGGCAACAGCCTCCGTATCGGTATCAGTTACACCGATAAGCACCAGGAAACCGTTCCTGATGGCTCCAACAGTTTCTCCTTCCACAGAAACGCTGGCGCCGGTTACTCTTTGAATCACAAATTTCATGATGTATAATCTCCTGTATGTAATATTCATTTATTCCGGAACAATGACTTGCCCAATCCGTTCATCAATACGGCGTACAACGCCCTGGGTATAGGCAGTAAAATATTTGGACCAGAATCTATCGGCTGTTGGGTTTATGCTTTCAAAATCTACGCCAAGGCGCGTATATCCTTCTTTTTCCAGAATGTCAACAGCATAGTCCAGCAAATTTTGATACAGTCCTCTTCCCCTATATTCCGGCAGGCAAAATGCGCCTGTAATATGAATATAGTCGGAAGCCTGCGTAATGAAGGTTTCCCCTGTATCTGAAAGTTTCAGGTATGCACATGGCTCCCCCTTTTGGAACGCGGCAAAGCATCTGTCTTTATTCCTCACACATTCCTCACAAAATTCTTCACAGCTTTCCAGCCTGCGGTTCATAAAAAAAGGGCTTTTCCGGAAGTGACTGTTCAGCATGCTTTCAAGCGGATATATTTGGCAATATTCCTCTGGTTTCAGCTCCGTAAAAACAAATTCCCCCAAAGACGACATACCTGTCTTTCCCTCATGAGCGCTCCCACTCTTCAAAAGCCGTTGCCCATCCATCCGCCGCATCGTATCCAACTGCTGCATTGTCCGGATTGAATCCACGCAGCGCAGGCCGAATCCATAACGGAAAAACTGCCCCAAGGCAGCTTCATCATGGGCATAAAGGCAGACCGCATGGCTGTACGCTCCCGCCTGCACCCACTTAAGCGCAGCGTACTGATACAATGCGGCATAAATTGCGGCCCTGTTTTCCAATATGGCAGCATTGGCCAGCATAGGTGAAAAAACACCTTTCACATCCGTGGATCGAAATACATTATCAAAAGGGGCAACCGAACACAAAAAGCCAACCAGCCGCCCATTTTCAAGGGCTGCTGCCCCCATATGATTGTCTGCAAAGTCTTTCAGGGCCGGCACCGAATGGATTTCCGGCAGTGCCGGAACCTCTCTGCGCTCCTCATCATAGCAGGACAGCGCCAGCACCTCCGCCTCTGGAATGTGCTCATATCTGAAATCTGTAATTATCATAATTAATTAAACCATCTCTTTCAATTCACTTATCTTCCCTGTCGTCATCCGTTCCCTTCACAGAAGACTCTGAATCGGACCCTGCCTTCTCCGCCGGCTTGCCATCCGCATTTTCCGGCTGGTAAGGAACGAATTCCCTGCTGCCTTCTTTAATACTTCCCAGATTTTTATATTCGTCCGTTTCTGTAGGCAGATTCTTTTTCTTCAGATTACGGTTGATGCGGCGCCTGCACAAAGCATAAATTACGGCAAAGGTCGGAACACCGATTACCATTCCGGGAACTCCCATGATACCGCCGAACAGGGTGATGGAAAAGATTACCCAGAAGCTGGAAAGCCCCGTGGAATCGCCAAGAATTTTGGGTCCGAGGATATTGCCGTCAAACTGCTGCAGAATCAGGATAAAAATCAGGAAATAGAGACACTGCATCGGATCGATCATCAATATCAGGACCGCACTGGGAATGGCGCCCAGATAGGGCCCGAAAAAAGGAACGATATTGGTAACGCCGATAATAACGCTGATAAGCACGGGGTAAGGCGTACCCATAATACTGGTTCCTGCAAAACAGAGAATTCCGATAATCAGGGAATCCAAAAGCTTGCCGCTGATAAAACCGCCGAAGGTGCGGTGCACAAAACGGATGTCTTCAATAAAAGCATTGGCACGCTTGATATCCATGGCCGCATACACAGTTTTCTTTGCCTGGCCGAAAAATTTTTCCTTGCTCCCCATGATGTATACCGAAATAATCAGACCGATTATCAGGTTCCACATGGCCTTCAGAAGGCTGAACGCGTAGTTGGAAACCACCTTGAGTACAGCGTTCATCTGAGGCAGCAGGGTTTCATTCATCCATTTTTTCAATTCAGGTGTATATGTGCTGATGAGATCGTTGATAAAAGTCTCCACATCAGGGTTGTCCGCCAGGACCTTTTCCAGCCAGACGGTAAGGTTGTTCACATATACGGGAAATTGAAATACAATGCTCTGTATACTCTTGAATAACTGAGGAAGCACCATGGAACAGAATGCGTAAATGATAAAAACAACAAACAGCAAGGTAAGCGTAATGGCGGACATTCGCAGCATTTTGCGCTGCTTTTCAGTCATATCCCCACGCTTTTTCTTGAAAATGTACTTAAGAGCCTTATGTTCAATAAAATTCAGAACCGGAGTGAGCAGATAGGCAAGAATCAGGCCATCGATGATGGGCATGGAAATAGCGATGATTTTGGAGACTCCGTCCTTGAAATTGGCGCCCCGGAACATCAGGAAAAAGAGGCATATGCTGGCTCCTATGACCAGAAGGGCCGTGATGCCCCAATAGAGATATTTTTTGTCCCAGCGGAATTTCATAATTGCATGGTCTCCTTTTGTTTAAGTATTGTCGGCAGGAACCCGGATACAGGTGTGCACGATATCTATTATATAACACCCGCATTAAAAAATTAAGCAAAATTAATGAAATTTCTCTAAAATAATTGTATAATATCTATTCAGGATTTATAAAGAGACACGTGTTACAAAAGAAAGGATGATTTATGAGACTGCAACAGGTTTTAAGCTATGTCCGCAAGGCTGTGGATGATTACCATATGATCGCCGACGGGGATAAAATTGCGGTAGGTATTTCCGGAGGAAAGGATTCCCTGACGCTTTTATATGCGCTGCACGGCCTGCGACGCTTTTATCCGCAGAAGTTCGATATCCATGCGGTGACTGTGGATCTGGGCTTCGGCAATCTGGATTTAAGCCGTATTGAAAGCATCTGCGCCGACGAACTGCAAATTCCATATACCATTGTGAAAACGGATATTGCAGATATTATTTTTGAGCAGAGAAAAGAGTCCAATCCCTGCTCCCTTTGTGCTAAAATGAGAAAAGGAGCCTTAAATGAGGCCATCAAGAAGGAAGGCTGCAATAAGGTTGCCTATGCCCATCATAAGGACGATGTGGTGGAAACCATGCTGATGTCTCTGATTTTCGAAGGAAGATTCCATACCTTCAGTCCGGTTACTTATCTGGACAGAACGGGAATTACAGTGATCCGCCCTCTTCTCTACATGAATGAGGCGGATGTGATCGGCTTCGTGAATAAAAATCAGGTTCCTGTGGTAAAAAGTCCCTGTCCGGCGGACGGACATACCAAACGGGAATATGTCAAGCAGCTTCTCAGACAGCTGAATCTGGAAAATCCCGGCGTGAAGGAGCGGATGTTTACCGCAATCACAACAGGAAACCTGCAGGGCTGGCCTCTTGTGGAAAATCGCTGAAAAGATTGAGAGAAAGAGAAAGCGCTATGGCGAAGGAAATGAATTACCATGACGAACTGAATAAAAAGAACGTGCTGAAGCTGAGGGAAATCCTGGAGACCCTTCCCTCTTTCTGCAGGCAGTTTTTCAGAGGCATCGAGGATACCACGGCAACCAGAACGCGCATTGCCTATGCCTATGATCTGAGGGTCTTTTTTGAATTTATCCATAAGACCAACGGGGTATACCGGAATACGGATATTGTGGATTTTCCGCTTTCCATTCTCGATCAGATCGGGCGCGAG
>ERZ780150.1473-NODE-1473-length-15246-cov-4.666381_pt1 | contig 15246 bp, 13 predicted proteins | sample MGYA00511019_ERZ780150 | MGnify/ENA primary metagenome ERZ780150 (study PRJEB29588, sample SAMEA2151633) | human gut metagenome | biome: human gut; feature: human-associated habitat; material: faeces | place: Denmark | collected 2008/2010 ...
TATTTTTCTTTTGTCGCCTGACCGTCAAATGTTCCCTCACCCGTTATCGCAATGTTAGTTTTGTCATATGCATATATAAAAGGCGAATAGTTATAACATACAACACCTTCCCATCTTGTTAAAACATTCGGATACTGCGTCGTATCCGTTGTAAACATTACAAATGCATCTTTATCCAGATGTAAATTTACATTGTCATCAAGCGTTATTGCGGCAGTATAAAAATATCCTTTATGAATTATAACCTTTCCGCCGCATTTTCCGTTATCTTTATGTTCACTTACAGCTTTTATTGCATCATTTAATGCTTCCGTGTTCGCCTTTGCAAGCTCTGCTTCTTTTACTTTATCTTCATCAGAATCGCTTAACGCTGCGTCCAGATATACTCCACCAAAATCTTCTACATCAACCGAATAATCTGCAAATTCAGGCTGATTATTCGTCACATTTTCTACAATCTCATCTGCAATCTCCCAGTTACCTTCTGTTTTATTTTCACTTTGTTTATTTTCTTCATTTTCAGAATTATTTGTCGATGTCGTATTACAGGCTGTCAACATTGCTAAAATAACAAGACATACTAAAATCAATGAAATTTTTTTGTTTATATGCATTTTCATACCTTTCCTCTGCTATTTTTTTAATAAATTGATTCACTTCTCGTAGTCTATTTCAAAATAATCCAGATACTCTTTGTATCTGTTTAACTTTTTTGTAAAATCGTATGGCACCTGCATGTGCAGATATCAGGACAGTTTTTATTTCATGCCTGCACAGAACCCATCAAAATTTTCAAACATGATTTCCAGTTTATCAATCTTCTTTTCTGTATGATAATGTCCACAGTACCATTTCTTATATGACAGCTTATCTTCTATCTGATTGAGCCACTCTTCCGTTGATTTATCCACCATACTTTGATTCACACCAGAAATAAATACTTCAACCGGTTCATATTTTAATGGTGTTGTATGACTTAACACCACATCAACTTCCCAATTCGATTTTTCAAGCTGTCGTTCAACATATTCTTTTATTTCTTCAGAAGGCTGCTCGTCCTCCCACCAGCGGAAGCCCCGCATGAGGCGGTAGTACTTGTCCACGCTGTAGGCGCCGCCGATCACCAGATGATCCCGCCCTTCCAGTGTGTAGACCTCACCGTCTACGGCGAACAGCACATGGGGATACTCCGGCTGGACATACACCTGACCGCCGCTCCAATCCTGTAGCCCATACCCGGGCACATGGGCAGGCCGGCACTCGTGGTTGCCATGAATGCACAAAACTGTGGGGCCGCAGGCATTGAGCTGTTCCTTGACGTGCAGATCACGTTTGTTCAGATAGTAGTTGGCCCCCACGTCGCCCAGGATCACCAGGGTATCGGCGGGCTGCAGCCGCATCTGCCGACAGAACTCCACGATCTCTGCCACATCGCCGTGGGGATCGCCCGTGTAGAACACCATACCACTCACTCCTTTCTCCCATTATAGCAGAGAGCCGGTCCCATAGTGTGGACTATCAGAAAATAGGGGCGTGAAATTGCACAACTTTGTCCGCTCGGCGAACGGAAAGCAGCAAAAGTTGTGCAGAATTGAGGTTGGACTGGAGGGTATACGCCGGGCATACCAACAATCATTTGACAACGATTGTTAGAATGATAACTAGATAGCAGAATACATATTGTGCGGTAATGGTACACCTTTTACTGCAGAGTATGTTCATGTCGCACGAGCCTTGTTGACCACCGTCGTAATATGGAACATAATATTATTGCTTAAGGAAATAGTGCACATGGATCACGTGACAATTTTCTGCTAATGTCTATAAAACATTATGGCATCATTGGAACAAAAATCGCCGCATCATGGTGCTTCAAAAGATGAGCTGCATAAACTGTGCGGATGCACAAGACCTACAAAACCAACTAAAAATGGAGCCCGAAAGAAAAATATGCAAGAGCAACCACTTACACAACAACAGGCAATAGCAATCTCATTAATAAAGACCGATTTGAGATTTCTTTTTACTATCGTAAAAAACAGCGAGCGTTTCAAGTCGAATTATTGGCTTTCTTTTATGCCATATATGGGGATAATGATTGACGGCGTGGAAGATTGGCTTCAGGCCTATAATCGGAGCAGTAAATACAAGATCACAGCGCCTACTTTCAAAAAAGAGGAGCAACAGTTCTATGGAGAAATGCGTTCTGCAATCAAAATGTGGGGCATGGAGTACGATGAGTTATATCAAAAACTAAAGATTTTATATGAAGAAAGCGATCGGTATTTCTCTTCTCTTTGCCGTCCAATTGCGAAAAAACTTCATCTGTATGATATTTTCGGCGTTGACTTGGCAAATGACCAGTATTGTGGCAACACGATACTATGCTCTTTTAATTCTCCGCGCTACAAGTTCAACAACGATTCTACGCGATATGGGGAACACATTATGGAGATGGCGAAAATCGGAGGGAAGTATATTGCTACTTTCGGTGCAGTAGAGGCGTATAAAACAGATCCTTTCATGACTTTTTCTTATAAAGACTATGGAGGTTTTATCAAATCTCCGGTGGGAAACAGCTTCAGCGATAAATTTATGTTGTTTTCTCTTTTGTGCCAAATACAATTTTCCCTTCTCTGTATCGATGAATTTGTTCTTGAAGAATGCGCAACCAAACTGCGATTTCTATATTTGCAGTACTACTATACAGTTCCCATGATCGAAAAGTATAACAGCAAAACGGGAAGGGGGATATCCATCGACAAGAGGTGGGTGTCAAAAGGATACAGAAATGCGATGGCACACTACAAAGTAGGAGTCGCATTGAGAACAGGTGAAATCCTTTTTGACGATCCGCTATTTGGGCTTACGCAAAAATTTTTTGGTTGTGATTCTGCTACACTCAAACGTAATATCAAAATAATCCTAGAATCGGTCGCGCAACAAATTAAGGAACAACTGAGCCTGAGCCTAAGATAAAGATTATGAGAAAATCCAGATTCAAATGGCGACAGAAGATTTAGAAGTCATAGTTAATCGTATTTGCGAATACACCAGAAAGCTGGCCCAAGACAATCAAGTTGATTTGACAAGAGATGAGATGCATGCCGGCGATAAACAAGATAGAGCACTCGTTTATCTGCAGATGTGTCTCGAAGAACAGAAGCGCATCTTTGTGACTGCTACCTAAAGAATGCCACCAAAAAAATAATGAGCCGTATGAACGAAATCTCCGGGAAGGTCCGAAGATGGGTTCATACGGCTCTTATGGTTTATAGTGCAAGGGCGTTGCCCTTGGAAAAGGGGCGGCTCATTGCTTGTTCAGAGGGTTATTTGCTTTGCAGTGCGTTCAGCAGCTCGCCAAACTCATTCATGGCGGATTGCAGATTTTCCATGATATCCTGGGCCAGTTCTTCCGGGGCGGGCAGATTGTCTAGGTCGGCCAGAGATTTATCCTTGATCCAGAAAATGTCCAGACTGGTTTTGTCCCGGGCAAGAATGTCCTCTGCCGTAAAGCGGCGCCAGCGGCCTTCGGGATTTTCCTCGCTCCAGCTTTCCTTGCGATCAAAGCGATTTTCCGGATGGTAGCACCGGATAAAATCCTGCAGATCTGCAAAGGTCATGGGATGCTGTTTGAGGGTAAAGTGCATATTGGTCCGCAGATCATAGAACCAGATTTCCTTGGTCTGGCGTTCCGGGCTGGCAGGACGCTTATCAAAGAAGATCACGTTTGCCTTTACGCCGGGCTTGTAAAAAATACCGGTGGGAAGGCGGAGAATGGTGTGGAGATCACAGGTCTCCAGCAGCTTTTTCCGGATGGTTTCACCAGCGCCGCCTTCGAAAAGCACGTTGTCCGGCACGACCACCGCTGCCTTGCCGGTAGACTTTAACAGCGTATTGATGTGCTGGATGAAATTGAGCTGTTTGTTGGAGCTGGTGGTCCAGAAGTCCTGCCGGTTATACACCAGATCTTCTTCCTCCTGCTCGCCTTCCTCATTGGTGAAGGTGAGTGCCGACTTCTTGCCGAAGGGCGGGTTGGTCAGGACATAATCGAACCGTTCGCCAGGGTCAGTGAGCAGTGCATCTCCCAGCGTGATGGGAACCTTGCCATACAGATCGCCGATGTTGTGGAGATAGAGGTTCATCAGGCTCATCTTGAAGGTGGTGGGAACGATTTCCCAGCCGCGGAAGGCATCTTTTTTCAGAAACTCTTTTTCCTCCCGGTCCAGCGTGTAATGCTGCGGGTCTGCCAGATAGCTCTGGGCGGCCAGCAAAAAGCCGCCGCTTCCGCAGCAGGGGTCTGCGATGGTTTTCATGGGTTCGGGACGAACACACTCCACCATCGCCTGGATCAGCGGACGGGGCGTGAAGTATTGCCCGGCGCCGCTTTTGATGTCCTCGGCGTTTTTCTGCAGCAGGCCTTCGTAGATTTCGCCCTTGACATCGGTGGACATGGAGACCCAGTTCTCCCGGTCGATCATCTGGACGATGCGGTACAGGATGGCGGCGTTGTTGATCTTGTTGGTGGCGCCTTTGAAAATTTTGCCCAAGGTACCGCCTTGCTCGCCCAGGGTTTCCAGGATGGTTTTATACTTTTCTTCCAGCTCGGTGCCCTTTAAATCGCACATATCGGCCCAGCTGCAGCCTGCGGGAATGCCGGTCTGCCGCTTATAGGGCGGTTTGGCGTATTCATCGGACATCTTCAGAAAAATCAAATAGGTCAGCTGTTCCAGATAGTCACCATAGGACACGCCGTCGTCCCGCAGAGGACCGCACATGCCCCAGACTTTGGAAATGATACTTGAGGTTTGTTCAGACATGATTACTCCCGTGTTCTTTTAAGTACTCTTTCGCCTTTTCTTTGGCGATTTTATACATCTGTGGTGTTGGGTAGATTTCATTGTAGGGCCAATCCAGTTCATAATCCCATTCCGCAACAAAATATTTTGGAAGGAAGTGATCCATCGCAAGTCTCCACTCCATTTGTGGAGCAGGTTGTGGGTAGGCGGAATTGGTCATGCGCTTGATGGAAGAACTAACAATCTGCCATAATGCAATTCCGTGTGCCTGAGCGTATTTGACAGCATCCTTTTGAAACCCGGACGTTGATATAATGATCCCTTTTTGTGCTCCGATGCTCCGTATTTTGGCATACAAATCCGTGACGACAGTCCGTTTAATGTTCCCTGTATGATGTTTGCATTCTACTATTACTTTGTTGTGGCAGCCAAGAGCGGTATATTCTACGAGCACATCAATCTGATAGGTGCTGTCATACGTTTCAATTTTTTGATTGTGTTTGATTTCGAAATCTTGCAACCCTTCTCTTTCGGCATAGGCCTTCAATGTTTCAAGGCAGAATACTTCGAATTCGGTTGGATTGATGTTGGCCTGGAGGCAGCGATAAGGGTTTGTATCGATTTCCATGATTTTATAGGTTCCCTTCAAAGGCTTGTTTCAAAATGCTTTTGCGTAAGGCTTCTGCCTGTTGTAAAGAAGCGTCAATGGTCTGTTCGATACTATCGCAGACAGACATCCGAGACTCGATTTTCTCAAGTAAATGATATTGTTCTTGGAGGTCCGGCAGGAAAATAGGTAGGTTGCCGTATTCTTTCACATTCAAATGGCCTTGAGCAGCACCATGTTGATTCCTTTTCACAATCTCAAGGCCATATGGAGAATTGGTGTACTGAGCAAGATATCGAGGTAGGATGAATTCTTTTTTTGGAACGGCAATCACAACATCAATTGCGTTATATCCATCATATTTTTGGGGTACAGCCGCAGCCATTCCCAAATTTACACCAGATCGTGCAATTAGTACATCATCTTTATGCACTTGACTTTTTAAGTTCCTCAGGTGTCCCTCATGTGAGATCATGGCCCAGTCCTTGTCTTCAATATGATTCCTGCGAACATTTGCATTTCTAAAAGCAAATATGCCTCCTTGTGACACATAATACTGAGTAGGTTTAACCACGATTCCAACTTTAATAGCATCACAGACGCTTTTTATTGTTACTTTTGGGCTATTGGCCTGAACGGAATCAAAAGCCTCTTTCAGTACTGCCTGGCGATAGATTTTCAGCTTTTCTTTTGCGGTTTGCAACTCCGCCACACTGGCATCCAGCCGGGAAAACAGTTCCTCAATTTTGGAGACAATCCGCTCCTGCTCCTCGATAGATGGAACAGGCATTTTAATCTGAAGCAAATCTCTTTTGGCCAAACTTGGAATGGTGGTCGATTTATCTAATTCTGTAAAATTAAATGAGCAACAAAAGTAGTATAAAAATTTGGGGATCAGTTCTTTTCCAGGCGAAATGCCAAACGCTGTATCAACATTCCAAAATTTTTTGTCTACAAAAATAGGGCTATTTATTGTTCCTTTGCGACCTATAATTGTTGTTCCGGCTTCACACAAATAGGACGTAGCGCACCCGATTACTCCGCCACTTCCGTATATGGGATATTGGCCATCTGGGCTAACAACATCTTTCTGGTTTTTACCATTTGCAATAGTAAGGATATCGCTCCATTTTTTCAGCAACATAATCATTCCTGTGCGTTTTATAATCGAATCTTTAACAATAACGATTATTTTTCTTTTAATTCTACAATAGCGTAACGGTAGTTCCTATTGATACCGTAAGCAGCTTTTAACGGGGTAATAAGAGCTTCATCGATATTGTTTATAAGTAATTTGTGCTCTTGAGATTCAACAGAAATGACATAATAGAAATGTTTTACATCTTTGTTATAGTTCACTTCAATATCGATATTATATTTTCCAATTTCCCAAAAGAATTCTTTTTCCAAAATATCTTTTGCAGAAGCATACTCATCGGTAGCTTTAAAAAAGCTTTCGGCTTTGGGGTAGGTGGCATAAGATTTTCTGACATCTGCAACTCTTTTAAACAGAGGTTCAGTAGCAGCTTCAAAGGTCTTTTCAAAAGAATTAAATTCGTCGCCAAACTCTGTGAATGCGCATACAATGCTATCAGCTTCAATTCTAAAAGGATGTGCAGACTCTGTCGTTTGAAGATAATTACCCACAAGGTTTTGGTTTACAGGAGAAATAAGACTAGACCAAGTAAGATTTAATTTTCGCTCATCTTTTTGACGGGTTACTTTAATTTTCGCCTTTTTAATAGATATCGACTTTTGTTCAGCTTCATACACACCGTCAATGCGAATGTATGAACCGCTTTGGTTAAAGAAAAGAATAGCTCTTCCGGTTGGAAGAAAACTTAGCTTTGCGGATACGATCCATTTTTTCCATATGGCTTGAACAATAGGAATGATGATGGCTACAGCAGCTAATATGATTGCTATCAATTCATAAAACGTCATTGGTGTAGAAAAATCTGTTTTCATTCGTGCTCTCCTCTTACGCTACCAATTCCCGGTTCATTTCTGTCAATATCGCTTCGTACTGTTCCCCGAATACCTCGTAGAACCGTCCCAGACCGCCCTTGCGATCAAAGGGGCTCAGGTCCAGGTCCTCGGTCTGGATGCTTAGGGAGGTGGCAATGTGATCCTTCACCAACTGGAGCCACTCCATCTGCTCGGGCGTGAAATGCACCGCGCCGGCATTGCGGCGGAAGGTCCATTGCTGGAAGTTATAGTTTACCTTATCTGCAAAGGGCTGTAAACTGTCCGCCTGGCCCATCTCAAACCGAATCATGGACACCAGATCCGCCAGCTGGCGCAGAGTACTGCTTCCTTTTACCTTGTCCGGCTTCTTGATGACATAGCAGTCCCAAAGTCTTTCGATGGTCACGCCTTTACCGCGCAGTTTCTGATAGAGAGCCTTCAGCTTCTCGATGGCCATGGGGCGATCCTGATAGGTCTGGCTGTACAGGATGCGCAGGGCAATGATCTCGTCCTTGTTTTCCTCGATAAACTCGTGGAACGTCCGGATCACCCGGTCGGCGGTCTCCTCCTTCTGGGCGTCGAAACCGGCAAACAGAAGGGTGTCCGGGTTGGTGTTGTCGATGATCTGCTCATGGCTGCGGCGGACATTTTCGATAAAATCCCGCACCTCTGGGCGGCAGAAAGGCGCGGCGGCCTGCCCGGCGGCCTCCCGCTGCACCGTCTGCAGCTGTTCCTCGGTGGGGGTATGGGTCTGGAAATTCCCCTGTGCCTGAGCCGTCAGTACGTCCTCGTCAAAGGCGTTGAGCAAATTTTCCGCCAGCTGATTGGCCGGCAGACCGACCACTTGGGCAAACTCCTTGCGCTCGCCGGGGCTCATTTGGCTGTTCAGCCGGATCACACGATTGGCAAGGGACGTCAGGGTGTCCGCATCCCGCGCGCCCAGCGCCACATTCAACATGAGCTCTTTCATGGACACAGAAGGCTTGCGCTCCAGGGTGCGGGTCTCGGACTTCTTGGATTTGGTGACACCTACGGCGTCCACAATGACAAAATGGTCCTTGTTCTCGGTGGCGGAAGGGGTGACCTTCTGCAGGTCATCCTTGCCCAGAACGCGGGTGCCGCGGCCTTTCATCTGCTCAAAATAATTCTTGCTGCGTACATCACGCATGAAAATCAGGCACTCGATGGGCTTTACATCGGTGCCGGTGGCGATCATATCCACGGTGACCGCAATGCGGGGATTATAATTGTTGCGGAAGTCGCTCAGGATCTGCTCCGGGTTATCAGCAGCGTAGGTGATTTTCTGGCAGAACTCGTTGCCTTCGCCAAATTCCTTGCGGACGATCTGAATGATGTCGTCGGCATGGCTGTCGGTTTTGGCAAAAATCAGCGTTTTGGGCACTTCCCTGCGGCGCGGGAAAAGTGTGGTGAACAGATTCTCCCGGAAAGTGCGGATGACCATCCGGATCTGGCTGGGATTGACAATGTCCCGGTCCAGCTGGGTGGGAACATAGTTCACATCCTCATCCAGCTGCTTCCAACGCTTTTCACGGGAAAGACGGTTGCGGCACTCGATGAGCTGCTTCATGATATGGGCGCCGCTCTGCGTCACCTGGGTCTCAATGAGGAAGATATCCTCGCCCACGTTGACACCGTCGATGATGGCCTGCTCCCGGGAATATTCACTGACCACGTTTTCTTCGAAGAAAGCAAAGGTGCGCTTGTCCGGCGTGGCGGTCAGGCCCACGAGAAAGGCATCGAAATAGTCCAGTACCTGCTGCCAGACATTATAGATGGAGCGATGGCATTCATCTATGATAATGCAGTCGAAAAATTCGGGGGGATATTTGGCATTGTAGACGACCTCTTTGGCCGCTTGACGCTCCGCGGTGGTCATCTCATTGAAAGAGGTCTCTTCGGCAGATTCGTCCAGCTCTTCCCCTTTCAGAATGGAGTACATCCGCTGAATGGTGCTGATGCACACCTGCACATCCTGGGGAATATAAGAGCTTTTCAAACGGCGGACGCCGTAAATCTCCGAAAAAGAGCGGTTGTCATCGTTGGGACGGTAGGCCAGAAATTCCCGCTCGGCCTGTTCGCCTAGGCTTTTGGTGTCCACCAGGAACAACACACGGTTGACTTTGGCATACTTCAGCAAACGATACACCGCCGTAATGGCGGTAAAGGTTTTGCCGGCGCCGGTAGCCATCTGCACAAGAGCTCTGGGGCGGTTCTCGGCAAAAGAACGCTCCAGATTTTGAATGGCCGTGATCTGACAGCTGCGGAACCCGGTGGTGTCAAAGGGCGGAAAATGCTTCATGTTGTTGCGAATGGTGTCATCCGCTTTCAACAGGGCACGCAGACTTTCCGGGCGATGAAAACTGAAAATGGGACGGGAACGGTATTTCTGATCAGCATAGTCGGTGAAGCGGGTCAGTTTGCTTGTGGCCTCATAGGCAAACCGGATGGTGTATCCCGTTTTGACCCATTTGAAGGTGCTGCCGGCGTAGCGGCTGGACTGGCCTTCTACGGTGGTGATGTCCTGCCCTTTCTCGTCCGCTTTGGCCTCTACGATGCCCACAGGGGTGCCGTCCACAAAAAGCGTGTAATCCACCGGCCCGGTGCTGGTGGGGAACTCCCGCACCGCCACACCGGGTCCTGCCACAGGATTCAACTGGCGCATATCCTGCAAGATCCAGCCGGACTGAGCCAGCCGCTGATCAATGGTTTCCCGTGCTTTTTGCTCTGGGGTCATTGCGAACACCTCCGGTATGCCCTGGGCCTTCTGCAAACTGTATCGTGCCGCCCTGGACATCCTGTTACAGAAAAGTATTGGCGGATCGATAAAACAGCCGGTCTGTTAATATGCTCTTTATGGGCTTAGGTACCTTTTTAGAATCCTCTATTGCGCTCAAAACAGCGTCTTTTATACTCAGTTTTCCCTTCCGAACCCCACGAATGGCTTCTTTGGCGGTTACTTCACCTCGGGCGCTTCGGATGAGCGATTCCATAAAAACTTGAAAAGAATCAAGATAACCCTTTCGTAATCCGCTGTTTATATTGATGGAAACGTAATTGGAAAAGTCTAAAACTTTGCTTTTTCCAGGATTGTTTTGTAAAATAAGGATTTCTGATTCACCAGAATATCTCCATTTAATTTGCTGCTCCAATTTGGTCTTGAATTCTACAAATGCCTTGGTGCTGAACCACCATTTGTTCTCGGAAACTTCTGTTACAGGCCGATATTCAGGATTGGTTGCTTTATCCGGGTCGTTCGTATACCCAATTGCATACACGGAACAATACTTGCCGGAATTGTAATGAATATATTCAAACTCATTGATGATTTCTCGGTCGCTGGCTTTTGTAGGGCGAACAAATAGAAACACCACGATTTCTCGACTGTCTATTTCGCGTTCCTGTCGAACAATTTCATCATATGTACTTGCGGCAAACATGTTGGCCTCCCCAAGGTAGAGCATACTTTAAATTTCTTCATATATTAGCCTGAAACAGGAAGTGTTGTCAGTCATAATTATATTCTGTTATCAGAATGCAATCAAGCCGATTCAAAGTATACAGGAGATGCCATTTTGCTGGGGGCGCTTTTGCCGAATATATCTGCTATATTTTGGGCAATTTGGCACTTGAAGCGGTCAAGAACAAGAGCGTAGACTATGGTCAATAAAAGAATCTCTCATGTATCAAGTTGTGAACGAAAAAGAGGCGTGACCTGTATGTGCCGTTATTTGTTTCGCGCTACTGAACAGGAAAAGCAATCTATTGCTGATAATATTGTAGGCTTCACGAATGGTACTGGCAATCTTTCCAAAGAAGCATACAGCTTTGTTTTAAATTGGATATTAACAGGGCCTAATGAAAAAACGAAAGCATATTTTGATATTTGGGATAAGGTTTTAGACGCCTACCTTCCTTCTGAAAGACCGATATTATTTCGTTCTTGTCCAAGGATAACACAAAAACCAATACAATCATTTAGTGGTAGCATATCCGCAGTTGAAAGATTTTCAAATGGACATAAAGGACATGTTTTAATTTGCGACACAAATGAATACATGAGGTACTTAGATTTCCAAAAAGAGTCAGTATATTATCGGAATTTCTTTCCAATCTATCATCTAATCAAAAAAGATCTGGCAACAGCTACGCCTCATTTTCGTAAAGAATTCTATGAACAGTACAAAGGCGAAGACGAATATATCGTTAGAGTGGATTACAATTATTTGTATGATTTGAAATGGAGCCAAAAACAACAGTAGGGGCTGCCTTAAACTTCTGCCGGCAGACCCCCGAGAACACAGGATCTTTCATAAAAGTGTGCTCTCAACACACGAAAACCCTTATAAAAGTGTGATTTTGCGTCAGCTGATTCCGGAAAATCGAGAAAAACACAGAAGCTTTTACCCCGCCACAAGATAGATCTGCTGGCCGTCAAGGCAGATCTCTTTGGTCTGCCCGTACTTATGGCGGTTCCGCCATTGCCATTCTAACAATTTGCTAACAAGGATTGTTAGAATGTTAGAATCGTGATGAGAAGACGGTCCGCGGCATCCCTTGACAGAACCATGTCTTCTGCTATAATGGAATTAAATTAAATAAATTCCATTATAGAAGGGGGCGAGCCAATGCCGACGGATTACCGGCAGCTGTGCGTGAATCTGTTTGGAACCGACGATGTGGCAAAGTTGGAGCAGATCGCCGCCGAATTGAAAACCAAAAACACCCGAAACGCCGGGAGAAAAAAGAAGTTCACCGCTGCCGATGTGGGCGCTATGGAGAGGTTGCTGGCCCAGGGTTGCACGATCCAGCAGGTGGCCGAGCAATTTGGCACTTCCCGGCAGATCGTGGCCAAGTACCTGAACCCCAAACTCCCAAAAGGCTGCACCATGCGGATGACCTATATGTGCGGACATCGCCCCTGCACCCTCATCGATGTGGACTTCCTCAGCGAAAAGGTCTATGTGTACAACCGCACCGACGACCTCCTCCACCGGGCGTTCGGGGTGGTGGAGGACCCTACCTGGGAAGACTTCCAGGATTTTTTGAAAAGCCGCTGCTTCCCGGCCACCCGGGGGAATGTCAAGGCGGAACTGCGGGCGCTGGGTCTCACCGATTACGATCCGCTTCAAATCGTGGAGAAGACCCACGGACGCACCGCGGAAGATGATTTGTGGCTGAAGTTCCGGTATTACCCGGCGGGAGGTGCTGCTCATGGAAAGAATTGATCTGACGGCGGCCGTTCGGGAGCCCATCCAAGGGCATACCTCCAAGGGCGACCAGCCCAAATGGCGCCGGGGAAACCTGTGGTACAAAGCGGACCACATGGGGTATGAAGCCCTGGCGGAGGTGGTCGTATCCCGCCTGCTGGAAAAGACCAATGTGCCGGAGTTTGTGCGATATGATCCTGCTCTGATACGGTATGAGGCCGGGGAGGCGCCCGGCTGTGTCAGACGCAGCTTTCAAGGCGGGCAGGAGATGCTGGTGCCTTTTGAGCGGCTCCACCGCGCCTACAAGGGGCGGGGGCTGGCGGCGGAGCTGGCAAACCTGTCCGGGCCGGAAGAGCGTATCCGCTACACCGTGGATTTTGTGGAGAGCACCACAGGTCTGCGGGAAGTAGGACCCTATTTGACCCTGCTGCTGGAACTGGATATGGTGTTCCTCAACGAGGACCGGCACACCAACAACCTGGCCGTGCTGCGAAACGAGGAGACGGGGGACTTCCGCCTCTGCCCGGTGTTCGACAATGGCCTGGCACTGCTGTCTGACCTGCACGACTACCCGCTGGAGCGGGATCTGTACCAGTGCATCGCCGCCGTGGAGGCCAAGCCCTTTGAACGCAGCTTCGAGGCGCAGGTAGATGCGGCGGAAAGCCTGTATGGGATGCGGCTGGAATTGTACATCCAAAAAGCGGATATCACCGCCGCGCTGGCAGACATGGAAACGCTCTATCCCCGCCCGGTGCTGGCGCGGCTGGAGCAGCTCCTGCGGGAACAGCTGCGCCGGTATGCGGCATATCGGAAATAAAAACAACGCTGGGACTGTGTAAAGCGGTGCACTGCGTTGTCCGCTCCTTTTCTTTAAGGAATTAAAAGGCGTGCTGAGCCCGAAGCCTCACGACCGTTTATCAATAATCTGGATTGTAATCTGGATTGTCATTAAAAATTCCGATTACCATTTTGAAATATCTTGCGTTTCATTTTGCTTTGTTTTCTTGAGAAGTTCTAAACCATTTTGTAAGGCCATCTTCCTTTTTGTTTTCAATGCTGTGATCCACCCTTCGCATATTCTGAAGGGTGGAAGAAATATATTGGGGGGTTACGAACGGAAAACACATGCCAAGTTCCGCTAATTTATCAATTATCTGGCTATTCGTGAGCCCACTCTGTTCCTCCAAAACCAGTAATATCCCTCTCTTTATCAGTGGTCGGTAAGTTCTCCGCTGCTTCGCTTCATCGATACAAAACTCTTTATCTTGATTGACCCTTAAAGTGCCTTCAAAAGACTTTATAAAGTTTTGCAGCGATAATAATTCATGTAGGGAATTTATCAGCATGAGGGCGTCAGCTTTTTTATTTGAATATTTAAACCCATGTATTGAGGGATGTCTCCTGGCCTTCTTGTTGGTGTCAATTATTATCTTCTTATTGAATCTATAATCTTGAAAAATAAAATCAATGTTGTGAGATAACATTATTAGTCTGAACATTTGTGGCGTTAGGCAAGAAACAGAAAGATCAGAATAAACATCCACTAAAGGCTTGAAAATTCCATACCTTTTTGTCTGCCCTTTGTTTTCAAGATACTTGGATAGAAGATTATCCAATATAGACATTAACGCATTGTTAGCTATTGCATAGTGATGGTTCTTATATGCAGTGGCAGCTTGCTTGAAGAGCAATTTCTGGCTCTTGGGTAGCTTGATTTCAACGGCTGATATTAATTCTTTGTCTTTGCCTGCCGAAAAATGTTTGACCATATAGGTATCAAAATCTTTCTCACTATTGACCGTTTCGACAAGTTCCTTGATTGTTGCCGCATCAAACTGGAATGGCCAAGCCCAGTGGAAATTATCAAGCTGATGTTCATAATGAGTATAATTTAAGGCGTTATTTGGATTGCTGAGGATTTCCGACCATGCTGTTATAAAACCTTGGAAATAATTGGATGGAACAACGTTCACAAACATTTGCGCGATTTTGTTTGCGGTATTTATAAGTGCATCAGTATGGATTGCTATTGTTTTGAATGTATCTTGCAGTGCTTGCGCTACTTTATCAAAGTTCGAATATGATTTAATTATACTTTCGCCAAGGGTTTTGTACGGTGAGTAAGCGGTATTTCCCAAAGGCCTTTCTGAGGCACAACTATGTAAAGGATCAGGAGTGTTCTTTTCGTTTGAATCTGAGTCATGAAATTCTTCGCTCATTGTATCAGCCCTCAAAATATTCAATTTTTTCTATTTTATCATAAAGTGGAAAAGGTGCATATCCGGAAATAGGATATGCACCTTTTTCTGTGTTTCAAGACTTCTTCCTGGGCTTTCTCGGCTTCGTCCCCACCGCTGCGATCATGGCGTAGTGAGCCTTGCTCTTTCTTGTGATGCTGTTGTAGTCCTCGGAGGTGAGGAACTCCAGCAGCCACTCCTTTGGTACCTTATAGGTGTGCTGGTAGGGGAACGCCTTGAGCCTGCCCTCGGTGCACCAGCGGCTGACGGTGCGGGAGGCGTAGCCGGTAACGCAGGCGATCTGGTGGGCGTCCAGCACGTCGGGTTGGCGGGTCAGCAGGTTCTCGTACCAGCGGCGCACACGCCGGCGGGTGGTGTCGGTGAGGAGGAGCGCGCCGTTCAGGCCG
>ERZ780150.1474-NODE-1474-length-15242-cov-10.561796_pt1 | contig 15242 bp, 16 predicted proteins | sample MGYA00511019_ERZ780150 | MGnify/ENA primary metagenome ERZ780150 (study PRJEB29588, sample SAMEA2151633) | human gut metagenome | biome: human gut; feature: human-associated habitat; material: faeces | place: Denmark | collected 2008/2010 ...
GATCGTTCAGGATGGCTTTCGCTGTTTCCTGATAGTGCTGTTTCTCGGCATCCTTATCCCGTTTATGTATCATGGATAAGAACAGTATGCACAGAGCCAGACAGCTTATCAGTGCGAAGCAGATAAAGGCGATCAAAAATGGATTATATTTCAGATTATTTTCCCTGCTCATTTTCATGCTTACCCATTCACTCCCTTATCGATGCGGATCACCAGAACCCTTTTATCATATCATAAAAAACGACGATTTTGAAGCTGTGTGTCATTTATTACTATTTTTCCGCACAATGGGTTATTCCCGTGGAATGCCGTTTGCTCTTCCGGTGCTGCGGAAATATTGCCGCGGCAGACAGACACAGAAATGATGTGAGAATACATTCCGGCAGAGGCTGAAAAGCTACTGTTCATGTGTTCGTGGGGCAGGGGGCCGGTGAAATGCTCCACGAATTTTGCAGAAAAATATTCCGCAGGGTCTTCTACGGAACTCTTCTGCCCATATACGGACCTAAAACGAAAAAAATGGATTCGTAACCGTACAATTTCCCACCCCCATGAAAAGTAACGATACAAAGCAGTTTTTATACTGGAATCAAAAATTCCGGTCTTGACAAAAAACGCGGGCTTTACTATAGTAAGAACATACTTGACGGCAGAAAACCATAAGCCGCCAGAAGTCAGACAAAGATGAGGAAGAAGAGGAGTACGCATATCTCTTCACCAGAGAGGACGGCCCGCAGGCTGGAAGGCGGTCCGGGAGCAGGATGTGCGGAAGGTAGCTTTGGAGTCGGAAGGCAGAACAGTACCGAAGGATGCGGCGCATGCCGCGGACGGAAGGCCGGAAGTAAGCTTTCACGCTTCATCCCCGTTAAAGGATGAGACTCTGACAGGAGTTGCAACGAGGCCGGGCCGCGCTGGCAGTCCGGTGAACAAAGGTGGTACCGCGCATACGCGCCCTTTGCCCTGACCGGGCAGAGGGCGCTTTTAATGGTGTGCCTGGCGGCGCACGTTTCTTAAGGGTGCAAGTCCCAAATCCGCCCGGTAGCGGGAAGGATGTAGCCGAAGGCAAGGGTGTCCATCGTGAGGTGGAATCTGAAGGAAGCCGGATGTGGGGAACCTACTAACCCATGGGCAAACCTCTGGTCTGACGAACAGAAACCGTATATAAGGCTGTACATGAGGGTAAGTCTGCCAAACAAGATGAAGCCCGATAGCTACACGGAATCATGTGCAGTAAATGCGGCAGATGGATGGAGGGAAAGAAACGTGTGGTACCCAGGGAGGTCTGTATGGAACGCCCTGAAAAGGGTAACCGTTATCGAGAGGTAACGCTGAACGTACAGAAGTCAGCAGAGGCCATAGTAGCTGTTTTTTTTCAGTGAAGGGCCGAATCAATAGGAGTCTTTAGTACGACTGGGAAAGGAGGAATGAGCAGAATGGGTACAGAAAACAAGGAAAGCTGCTCGCAAAGAGATAGCGCGGAACGCAAAGGGTATGTGAGAGCGCACCGCTCATTCAACCGGATATGGAAGGAAAGGGACAGTGCAGAGCCGGACATCTTAGGTAAGATTCTGGACAAGGACAACCTGAACAGGGCTTACAAAAGAGTGAAGGCAAACAAGGGAGCGCCGGGAGTGGATGGAATGACCATCGAAGCGGCGCTGCCATGGCTGAGGGAGCATAACCGTGAACTGGTAGAAAGAACTAGGAGGGGAAAATATACCCCATCTCCTGTCAGGAGAGTGGAGATCCCGAAGCCGGACGGGGGGATACGAAAGCTTGGTATCCCCACCGTCATAGACCGTATCATCCAACAGGCGATGCTCCAGCAGCTCATGCCAATCTATGAGCCGTTGTTCTCGGAAAACAGCTTCGGCTATCGTCCGGGGCGAGGAGCAAAAGACGCTATTTTCAGGATAAAAGAGTATATCGGGCAGGGATATACGAGGGCGGTAGTCCTTGACCTGTCAAAATACTTTGACACGCTGAACCACACAATCCTGCTGAACCTGTTGAGAAAGCAGGTGAAAGATGAAAGGGTGGTGCAGATGGTGAAGCGGTACCTGAAAAGTGGCGTGATGGAGAACGGTGTTGTAACAGAGACGGAAGAAGGCTCCCCGCAGGGAGGAAACCTATCCCCGCTGTTAGCAAACGTGTATCTGAATGAATTCGACTGGGAGTTCCACAGACGGGGCGTACCGTGTATCCGCTATGCAGACGATATCGTGCTGCTGGCGAAAAGCGAGCGCGCGGCGGAACGGCTGCTGGAATCCAGTACGAAATATCTGGAGGAAACGCTGAAGCTGAGAGTGAACCGGGAAAAGAGCCGGACGGTCAGTGTATACGCAATCCGAAATTTTAAGTTCCTTGGCTTTTGTTATGGGAAGAACGGAAGAGGAATTTATATCCGAGTCCATGGGAAGTCATGGAAGAAGGCCAAGGTTAAACTGCGTCAGCTCACTTCCCGGAGCAGGTGCGGGAGCATAGTCCGGACTATGGGAAAGATAAAAGTCTACATGAGAGGATGGCTGAACTATTACGGAATAGCGGACATGAAGAACAACATCGAAAGCCTGAACGGATGGCTGTACCGCCGGATACGGATGTGTATCTGGAAACAGTGGAAACTGCCCAAAACCCGGAAGAGAAAGCTGATAGGCCTGGGATTACCGGAATGGGCGGCCTGTGAGGGAGCATACAGCCGGAAAGCGTACTGGCGGATGGCGGGAAGCGGTGCAGTACAAAGAGCTTTAACAAAAGAAAGACTGATAAACTGGGGCTTTTATGACTTAGCCATAGCCTATCAGTCTCTGCACATCAACTATTGAAACCGCCGTGTACCGAACGGTACGCACGGTGGTGTGAGAGGACGGCGGCTAATCACCGCCTCCTACTCGATTCACATAACTATACTTCTGGACATTTTGGTATGGTATGCTCCCAATAAAGCAGACAAGAAAATAATATGGGGAGGGAGCTACCGCCGTATTCAGGACGATTTGGACAAGTATTATCATGTACCGGTCAACGACAAGCGGGCGTTGCACCCTTACATCTGGTCATATACCGTTCTGATTGTTGATATGCCCTTTGGCAAGAAATTTACTGTCCAGATCCAGCGGCATACGATAAGCATGGCCTCTGCGAATCAGGCTAAAGAGTTTGAAACTCATCAGCTCCGGAGTGGAGTAGAGAGAGCTGCAAAGAGAAAAATAATCCATTTCTTCATTATGGGACAAATCTTCTATATCCTGATCCTCCAAAAGCAGGTCAGCGGCAAAGAGATTCGCTTCGTACTCCGTGTTGTCTCTCATATCATACAGCACAGAATCCCTCATGGGAGCCATTTTCAATGCCTGTTTATGTAAAATCACATGACCCAGTTCGTGGGCTGCAACAATCCGTTTTTCGGCTTCTGGCAGGAAGCTGTTGATGACCACATAGACGGTTCGGCAGCTCACAAAGCAATACCCTTTTAATTTTTGGAAATTATTCGATTCCTTCACAACGACATGAAGCGCAGAAAGAATCTCAAAAGGATCGCGTGTACGATACCTTTTTACTAATTGGTTCACTTTGTTGTAAATATAATTGCTCACGATTACCACCTCGAATCTCAGAGCGAGTATCCGGCCATCTCCGTCATTTTCTATATCATAGCACAAGATGTGTACGATATATAGGATTATTCTGCGCTGTCTTTATGATGGGAGTGGGGAGTGAATTTCCGCGCCCGTTTCTTAGAATCAAGATACAGCTGCTGGATCTCTGTGATAAATGCAAGCTGGTCATCGTCGGACAGCTCCCCTCCAGCAAACAGAGCCTGGACCTGATCCAAGACATTGGCTGCCTGCTTTGCGCCGCGAGGACCGTACTGTTCCCCAGCGGAGGAAATAAACTCTTCTTCCTCTGTCAAGAGGTAATTGACATCACAGTGAAATATATCAGCGAGCTTATAATAGATTTCCCGCTGTTTTGGATGCCCGGAATTGGCTTCATAGCTCTGGACAGTTCGAACAGTGACACCTATTTGCTTGGCAAGCTCCGCCTGTGAAAGATGAGCCTCTTTTCTGAGCTTCTTGACCTTTTCGCCAAATTTCATAGCTGTTCTCCTTTTATACAAAATAGATGATAGGTGCATGGACACGAAGGATATTTTCATTTTTTCTCATTCTTCGTCTTGACATCTGAACATCATCTTCATATAATTTAATTATACGAACATTATCTTCGCCTTTATCATAATCAAATCTTCGTGTTTTGTCAATAGGGAGGTGCTGTAAAGTGGCGATTATTCTGCACTCAGACATCAATAATTGTTATGCCTTCATTTAATTGCTGCACCATCCGCAGCTCCGGGGGAAGCCCTTGGCGGTAGACGGTGATCCGGAAGCACGGCGTGGGATTGTGCTGGCAAAAGACCAGTTCGTCAGGGAGGCTTAGCATATCCATGCTTCAGACGGTTCCATTTCCGGCTGAGGCATTAGAAAGGAATTTTACGATATGATGAATAGGCAATGATGCCGAGGAGAAAATAAGGTGAGCAGAAAAAATACACAAGCGATGTCAAGCATCAAGCGGCTTTGCCGCATTCAGAATTTTGATGAATCCGTAATCCAGCGCCGATCCAAACTGATTCTGTCCTGCTATCGGGACGCCTGCTGGTCCACAGCGGCCAGGGCCGATGAAGTCCATGAGGATCTGGTCTGTTATTGTGGCTCCGATCTGGATACTGCTCTGATTTATCTGGAAACCTTTGCCCCGGATGAAATGCGGGAACGGTTTGAGGAAAAGATTCGGAGCCTGTTTGAAACGAAATGGATTATTGAGCTGGTGGAATCAGCTATGCTTCAGGTGCGTGAATTTCCAGTAAAAGGCGAGTTATATTTTTCTCTGTTGTCCAAATGCTATCTGACCCGGTTTTCTTATTCCGAGTCTGAGCTATTGGAGGTACTCAAACTGGAGAGAAGTTCTTTCTATGACCGAAAGAAAGAAGCCATCTGTGTGTTTGGACTGGCGCTTTGGGGGAATGCCCTGCCTAAGTTGCAGCAATTTCTGCACGGCGCACAGGCTGAAATGGATGATTCTACATGGCTTTATTCAGATGAATCCGATTTCTGAAGAAATGGTCCGACTAAAGTCCGACAAAATTCCGACGGATTCCCTACTGAAAGTCCGACTTGTCAAGAGGTATAATTGCTACGCTGGAAGGCGTAGCGCCAAAAATTGAATAGTGTTATGAAATTGAAGCCTCATATCTGATTCAGGTATGGGGCTTTTTTACTGCCGTCTTCCAGACATCGGCAAGCAGAGCCGGGTGTAAAGCACCCAGGCTCTTTTTTCTTGCCAGAAAGGAAGAACTGGCAAATGAGGATCGCTTGGTATCGCATCCGCTATCCATGATCTCCATTCAAGTCATCGGAACCAACTACAACCTAAGACTTGATATGGAGAAAATGGATATGACAAAAGTATTTATTTGGAAAAACAACTGCCCCTATGAGTGGCAGGAGATCAGCTTCAAGGCGTTCAGAAAAGCACGAAACGAGGGTGCCTTTTCTGGGCGCTTTTTTCTTGAGACCGCCAGGAAATTTGATGATGAAGATGATCGAATCATCTTGGAATGTACCCAGGCCAACTATGAGAAGTATATTCGGGAAGATCGGCATAGCCACTATCTTTATGTGGAAGAAAAGAAGCATTTGACTATTCCCGCCTCAGATGTGGACAATCGTGATCCCGATGAGGATGGATATGAAGATACCGATATTTTTGTAAACGAAGAATCGGGAACGGAGGATTTGGCTTTGCATAACATGCAGCTTAAAAAATTAACAGAGGTTCTTAATCAGCTCGAACCTTCCGAACGAGAATTTATCCTTGCTTATTATAGTATGGACAAGCCAAGCACCATTCAACTGGGACGCCTTTTCGACATAACACAGCCAGCTGCATTGTATCGTCAGAAAAAAATTTTAAAAAAGCTGAAAAAACTTTTTATATAAATCGAAAAAAATTAACGGACGTAAGTGAGAGGACTTTTTCTCTCACCTGCACATTGACAACTGAATACCGGATCATCAGGTTTGAACTGCTTTGGGCGTGAGCAATCACGCCGCTACATCAGCGGTGTACCGGACAGGTTTCACACAACAGACCACCTTTTTCTTTGCTGTTTGGATGTGGCCCGTCCGTACATCAGGCTGGAATACATCAGATGGCTTCTGGTCATGGCTCTCAAAGCAGATCGTCTCCTTATCGCCATAGTCCGAGCGTGCTAACAGCCGTCGCAGGCCATGGGTAAGGCCCAAAGGAAAGGGAGGTGGAACTCCTGGATAGCAGTATCGCCAACTGTGGCCTGATGATTCCCCTTAATCCCTGGGGTGTCGAGGACAAGTAAGGGATATACAGGCGCTTTATCACGGAGGCTCCACACCCTGGGGCCTCCGTTACATAAATCATAGGAGGAAATCATTATGATGAATGAAAATTGGACTTTCAAACGCGGCGACATTTACCGCGCTAACTTAAACCCTTATTTCGGCTCGGAACAGGGTGGTGTCCGCCCTGTGCTGGTGCTGCAAAACAATATCGGCAATATTTATTGCCCGACCTTAATTGTGGCCCCTCTCACGAGCTACATCAAAAAGAAGGACCAGCCGACACATTACATTCTGGAGGATGTAGAAGGCTTGTACGGGCCGTCTATGGTCCTCTTGGAACAAATCAAGACCATTGATAAGCGGCGCGTCCTCGCCTACAAAGGCAAAATTTCCAAAGAGCAGATGCGTGAGATTGATGAAGCCATTCTCATTAGTCTTGGCTTTTCAATCCCGGAAGAAGTAGAAGCACCGTAAAGGAGGAGGAGCTATGTTTGAAGAAAGAATTGAAGCGATGAATCAAATGGTAGATGAGGCACCTCCCATTTTTGATAAGCGTACCTATACTGTGGATGAAATCCAGGACATTCTTGGAATCAGCAGGCCGACGGCATATAACCTCGTGAAAAAGGGCGTTTTCCGCAGTGTTCGCGTTGGCGGCCATATCCGCATTTCCAAAAAGAGCTTTGACACTTGGTTAGATCAGAATATTTAAATCTGTCAAGGATACGGCAAGGCCGAAAGTACCTCCGCCGTATCCTTAACAATTTGCATTTTCTTTCCTACAATAAAATCAGTTCGAACGAATCACTGATTTTCAAAGGAGGCAGTTATGCAGAATACGAAACAAAAGAAAAGTATGTCCGTCCGGGAAATGGGCCAAATGCTGGGACTGAAGAAAGTAGAATCCTACTGGCTGGTGAAAAAGAATTATTTCCTGACCGTTCAGGTTGCTGGGCGTATGCGCGTCATGGTAGACAGCTTTGAGGAATGGTACGCAGGCCAGTTCCACTATAAGAAAGTGGATGGGACACCACCCGGCTCCAGATGGAGGCACACATCCATGTCTGTCCCGGAAATGGCGGAGCTTTTGGGACTTAATCCTTCTACCGCTTATGAATTGCTGAAAAGAATCAAGCTGGAAACCATGATCGTCGATCATCATACCAGGGTCCTCAACGACAGTTTTGAGGCATGGTATCAAAATCAGAATAAGTACATAAAAGTTGCAGAAAGGAGTACAGACAATGGCATCCATAGTTAAAAGAAAGAGCAAATATTCCGTAGTCTATTTTTACCAGGACGAAAACGGAAACCGCCGTCAGAAGTGGGAAACCTTCAACACCAATGCAGAGGCCAAAAAGCGCAAAAAGCAGATTGAGTATGAACAGGAAACCGGGATTTTTGTTGTCCCCGAAGCCAAGACACTGAATGACCTGTTGAACGAGTACATGTCTATCTACGGGGTGAATAGCTGGGCCATGTCCACCTACGAAAGCCGCCGCGCCCTGATGCGAAATTACATATCTCCGCTCATTGGAGATGTGCAGCTCTCTGACATATCCCCTCGGATGATGGATAAATTTTACCGGGATCTGCTGAGTGTCAAGGCGGTTGTGGTAAAAAACAGGACTCCTACCAATGAGTATCTTACCCCTCATACAGTCCGGGAAATCCACAAACTTCTCCGCTGTGCGTTCAATCAGGCGGTGCGCTGGGAGCTGATGCCAAGAAACCCGGTTTTGAATGCGACCCTTCCCAAAGAGGAACGGAAAGAGCGAGACATCTGGACACCGGACACGCTGGCCAAGGCAATGGAGGTTTGCGACGATCCGATTCTTTCTCTGGCGCTGAATCTGGCGTTCTCTTGTTCGCTGCGTATAGGAGAAATGCTTGGACTGACCTGGGATTGTGTGGATATTTCGCCTCACAGCATTGAAAACAAGAACGCCAGTATTTATATCAACAAGGAGCTTCAGAGAGTGACCAGGGAGGCATTGGAGGAATTAAGCGATAAAGGTGTTCTGAAAAAATTCCCGCCCTGTATCGCCAGCACCCATACGGCGCTGGTCCTGAAAGAGCCCAAGACCAAAACCAGTGTCCGCCGGGTGTACTTGCCGGCCACCGTTGCCAATATGCTTGTGGAGCGGCGCAAAGAGATTGAGGAATTGATGGACTTGTTTGGAGATGAATACATCGACAATGATCTGGTGTTCTGCTCCAGCAATGGCCGCCCACTGGAAAGTGCAGTCATCAACCGTTCCTTTAACCGGCTGATTGAAAAACACGGGCTTCCCAAAGTAGTTTTTCATTCCCTCCGTCATTCCAGTATTACCTATAAGCTGAAACTCAATGGCGGCGATATGAAGGCCGTACAGGGCGATTCCGGCCATGCACAGATGAAGATGGTAGCGGATGTGTACTCCCATATCATCGACGAGGATCGCTGCCTGAACGCACAAAAGCTGGAGGCAGCCTTCTACGGTACAAAGGAGAATCCGGAGCCAGCACCGCTGCCGAAACCACAGACAGCTTCGGAAGCGGCAGAGGAAGATCCTGATACTCTGAAAATTTTGCAGCTGCTGCAAAATCCAGAAACGGCTGCACTCCTGAAGCAACTTGCAAAGGCCCTCTAAATATCCATCTACCACAAGAAAAGGCGCTCCGTTTTGTGAGCGCTTTTTCTCGTTTGAACGGCTTTGAATTCATACAAACCACCTTTTTTATTAGCAGGAAAAGAGAGGCGATTTTTTGAGATGTTGGCAAATGAGGCGATTTTATTAGCAGGAAGCCCTTTCTCTTGCAAACAATATTAGCAAGGGTCAGCTGAAAACTTCGAACGCAAGTCCATTCAACTTTGTTGGCAGCACCCCAAAAACTGATTAGCAGATGGTCAAAAAAGTATTAGCAAATCAAAACAAGTCAGGAGTTCGAAAATAAATGAAAGCCGAAAACCCTTGAAAATCAAAGGCTTTCGGCGTTGTTTGCTGGCGTCCCTGGGCAGATTCGAACTGCCGGCCTTTCGCTTAGGAGGCGAACGCTCTATCCTGCTGAGCTACAGAGACTTATATGAAATTTGAACTTGTATCGGACGCCTTTCGTCCGAAGGTGTTAGGTAGAGCACAACCTTAGGAGGCGAACGCTCTATCCTGCTGAGCTACAGAGACTTATATTAAATTGAGACTGGCAACGATCACTTTTCCCCGTAAGGCAGCTGGTAGAGCACAACCTTAGGAGGCGCTTGTTATATCCATTTAACTATGGGAACAAATTCCGTATTTTCGGGCTTTTCAGCCTTTCGGTCACGGTAACCAACTTTATGAACTCATCCACTTTCGTCTGGCGAATCCACAGAAACACGCAACTTAAAAAAGCTACGCTATATATCTTAACAAACAACACCCTGAAAGTCAAGACATCAAAGCTTCACTTTACACGAAAAGCTGTACTGAAAAGCTAAAAGCCATCGCGCACAGTCCGTAATCTGAGATTCTGTGCCCTGATGGCTTTTATTTTATAACCTATTTTATTCCCTGTTTTCTTATAATGTCTTCCAGCTTCAGAGTCCCTTGCATCCAGATCTGTCCTTTAAAACGACGGCCCGGCTGTGGTTCACCTAAGAGGTCCTTACTGTTGATGCAGACCACAAACTCCAGATCGTGGCTCTCAATCTTCATACGATAAATTTCCTCTTTTGTGTAAATATTTCGGATTTTTTCAACTTCTTCAATTTCTCCGATGACAGAATACTGGTCACATTCCACTCCGCAAGGCATGAAACAGGAGTCTATAATAGAGTAGAGATCCTCCTTCATGGCTCTTCTGGAAATCTGGGAGTAAAGATCGATATCCTCGATGGTCAAACTCTCCATGGCGTCCTCATCCCCATTTTTTGCGGCCTCAATCAGACTGTTGCGGTTTTTCGCAGCAACCTTTGCCTTTTGGATCTGTTTCTGGCTCTTCTTGATCGGAAGAAGGATCTTTCCACCGATGGACATCCCGGAAAAGCAGACGGAACTAATCTTGGAGTGATGTTCTTTATCCAACATTCTTTCCCTAAATTCCAGAAAATTCTGGATGTAGAAGATCAATGTGATACCGACCTTATTCTCATCCACCATGCCGGAGTAAGTCTCTTTCTCCGTATGTCTCTGAACGGAACACTCTTCCGTGGATCCGATTATATGGCTCTCCTGATACGGGAAGTAAAACTCCCGCTCGAAATTCCCCTCTTCGTTCAGTTCTCCGATGATTGAAATTCCAAGGCCCGGAGCAACTTCTGTACGCATTTCGCAGACATTGCTCTCCTCGTCGACCTGAACACATCGTGTCATTGACGGCTGCCGTTCCAGCAAATCCAGCAATTTTTCAATATCTTTTTTCTTTGTATACATGCTGAAACCAGCTGCACGTAAAAATTTATGCATATGGATCAATAATCTCCTTTATTATCCTCACCGTCGGGATCATATGACAGAGCATCAAAATTCCCGATGGTATCTGTCTCAATCTCAACTTCTTCTACATCGTATGCGTCAGCATACTTTTTTACACGTTCTTCCTCATTCTCACGGCGCTCTGCCTGACGTTTTCTCAATTCCTTCATGCGCTCGCTCTTTTTGCGCTCACTGCTCGGAACCTCGATATCCTGCTCTCCTGAGCCGCTTTTTAACTCTTTCTTCTTGCTGTTTGCGGCCTTTTCCTTCATTGCGAGGCGCTCATCCATCGTCGGACGTTTTACGTATCCCAGCGCCTGCTCCAGCGCTTCCTGCTCTTCACCGCCAAGGAGAACCTCTGTCGCACCTTCCTCTACCTCTTTTAAGTAGATATAACAGCCCTCACGGCTGTGTACAACGTCCAGTATGAAACCACTGTTCTTGTTGTCTAACATTGCGATAACAAAGCTTAGATTGCCGCCCATGCCCTTGAATGCATTGTACTTAACATATCCGAATTTCTGGAATGAGGACTTGATCTGCCTGGAAAGCTGTTTCATTGCATCCTTGCTGGAGCGATCTTTTTCCTGCAGCTCCTCCATCTCATCCATGATATCCATGATCGTATCTTCCAGTGTCTCTGCGTCTTTTCCTCGCATGAAGATATCATATCTTCGGTACAGTTTATTGAGCTTTACAATACAAATGATCACCACGATCAATAACACCAATGACAGGATTGAAAATCCGACGATCAGTACCATTGGATCGATGGGGATACTGTATAACATACTGTTTTCCATTTTCTGTTTTCTGTCCTTCCGTTTGTGTCTGTGCTTTTCGTTTGATTTATTACACTCTTAAAGACTCCATAAGTTCGATCAGACGTTCTAACTCTTCCTGGGAATAATACTCGATCTCGATCCTACCCTTATTTTTATCCTTCTGGTTGATAACGACCTTCGTACCCATGATAGACTTTAATTTGTCTTCCACCTGCCGGTAGATGAGATCGATATCCGGTCCCTTTTCCGGTTTCTTTTCTTTCGGCGGACGGTTCATCATCTTGACAAGTTTTTCCACGTCACGTACGCTTAATTTTTCCTCGATGATTTTTGCAGCTACCTGATACTGACGTTCACCTTCTTCAAGTCCCAGGAGTGCTCTCGCGTGCCCGCTGGAAATCTTTCCCTCTGCCAGCATATCCTGCACACGAATATCAAGTTTCAGAAGGCGCATGCTGTTTGTGATCGTCGCACGATTCTTGGATACACGATTTGCAATCTCCTCCTGCGTGAGATGAAACTCCTGAATCAGTTGCTGGAATGCCTGTGCTTCTTCGATCGGATTTAAATCAGCACGCTGTACATTCTCAATCAACGCGATCTCCATAGTCTGCTGCTTATCATACTCACGGATCAATACAGGAACATCTGTGACTCCGGCAAGTTTTGCCGCGCGCCAACGACGCTCACCGGCTATGATCTCATAATGATTTCCCTTTTTTTGGACAATCAGTGGCTGCAAGATTCCATATTGTTTGATAGAATCCGCCAGCTCCTGAAGGCTTTCCTCATCAAAATTTTTTCTCGGCTGCTCGCTGTTCGGTTCAATCAGGTTGAGCTTCAATGTCTGCTCTATCGGCTTTTCCACGATCTTTTCGACCGGTTTTTCTACGATTTTCTCGACAATTTTCTCGACCGGCTTCTCGACGATCTTCTCAACAATTTTTTCCACCGGTTTCTCGACGATCTTTTCGACTACGATCGTTTCAGCATTCGTGCCCGTCTTTGCTGTTTTACTGCTGTCCGTCTTTTTCCCTGTTCCATCTTTTTCCGTATTTTTCGTGGTGCCCTGATTTACCATCAGGTGTTCTTTTCTCTCACTTCTGCTCACTTTTTCTGCAGCGTTCTCTTTCGTAGTTGTGACTTCTTCCCCGAAGAACGCGCCTAAACCTTTACCTAATCCACGCTTCGCCATTATATTTCTTCTCCTCTGCTGATGACTTCCGCTGCTAAAAGTCTGTAGCTCTCCGCTCCTGATGATCGGCTGTCATAAAGATTGATCGGCATGCCGTAGCTCGGCGCCTCAGCCAGTCTGACATTTCGCGGAATAATTGTCTTATAAATATTTTCATTCAAGTGTTCTTTTACGTTCTCTACAACTTCCAAAGACAGATTTGTTCTGGAATCATACATTGTAAAAACAACGCCCTCTACTTCCAAAGATGGATTCAGCTTTTTCTGAACAAGATTTACCGTTTTTAATACCTGACTTAATCCCTCCAGGGCATAGTATTCACACTGGATCGGGACAAGAACTGTATTGGCCGCAGTCAGTGCGTTAATCGTAAGAAGGTTCAGGGACGGAGGACAGTCAATGATAATAAAATCATACTTTCCGTCTAACAGTTCCATATTTTTCTTGAGAATGCTCTCCTTTTCTTCCATATCAAGAAGCTCAATCTCTGCTCCGGCAAGGTCCACATCCGACGGCATCACGTCCAGACGTTCCTGCACACTTGGATTGATACACTCATCCACGGTGCATTCTCCCATCAGCAGTTCGTATACAGTATTGTCAATATTTCCTTTTTCCAATCCAAGTCCACTTGTTGTATTTCCCTGCGGATCAAAGTCCACAGTCAACACCCTCTGCCCTGCTTCAGCCAGGCAGGCGGATAAATTGATTGCAGTCGTCGTCTTTCCGACACCACCCTTTTGATTTGTAATTGCAATAATACGTCCCATACCTCTATCCTTTCCGCAGGTCAGCTCTACTTTTATTATCCTGTAATTATTTCGCATATCAGTCTGGTTTAGCTCATTTTAACCATATTTACTGATTTTCTCTATCATTTGAATCTTGATAATCTTTCCCATCAGATCATTAGCGAAACTTAGTATAACACAATTTTTCTTATTTTCCTATTGATTTACCTTATAAAATTAAAAATGTTTCACGTGAAACATTTTTGCAAATCATACAAGCTTCATTTTATGTTTCACGTGAAACATTTATCTTCAGAAACATTTCATATTTTCGCCTGTTGTATCTCATTACCAATTATATTATAATATAATAAGGAGTTGTCAAATAGGAATATAGTCATGAAACCACTATTCTCCTCTCTCAATCCCTTGAAACTGTATTTCTATAACATCATCATCTAAACCCGAGGTGAACTATGAAAGCTAAAAATAAAATCATCACTGCTATTCTCCTCTCAGCCGGTGCAACAGTCGGAACAGCACTGATTAACAAATATATCAAGATGTCTGCCATTTCAAGAAATCTTCTTGCTCAACCGGAACCGCGCTGCTATCGTTGGAGACTTGGCAATATCTACTATACAAAAACCGGCACTGGTAAACCACTTCTTCTCGTGCATGACCTGACTCACGCGTCCAGCAGCTGTGAGTGGGATTCTCTGATTCCACTTTTAAAAGAGCACTATACTGTCTACACCATAGATCTTTTAGGTTGCGGACGTTCAGAGAAGCCAAATTTAACTTACACAAATTTTCTCTATGTGCAGTTGTTAAACGATTTTGTAAAATCCGAGATTGGACGCCGCACAAACATTCTTGCTACCGGTGCGTCCGCTCCTATCGTGACAATGGCTTGCGGATACAATCCGGATCTTTTCGAGCAGATGATGTTTATCAATCCGGATTCTCTGCTCTCCTGCAGCCACATACCAGGAAAATCCGCAAGGTATTATAAGTTTATCCTTGATCTTCCGATCATTGGTACACTGCTCTACAACTTTGCGTCCGCAAGAAGTATTATCTCCAGAACCTTCTCTGAAAGCTACTTCTATAATCCTTATGATGTTAACCCGCATTACATCGACAAATATCACGAGTCCGCCCACCTTGGTGACTCCCCGAAATCCGTCTACGCCAGTGTCCAGTGTAATTATACAAAATGTAATATTACAAAGACTCTGGAAAAAATTGACAACAGTATCTACATCCTCGGCGGCGAAGCTGAGCAGGATATCGATCTGATCATAAAAGAATATACAAAATGTAACCCGGCCATTGAGTCCAGTACAATTCCAAACACCAAACATCTTCCTCAAATTGAGAACCCTGAAGAAGTCAGTTCCACGGTCCAGATGTTCTTCAACTAACACTTCAAATCAGATCTGTTAAAATGTTTCACGTGAAACATTTCTTCGGTGTTTGCAAAGATGCCACTGCTTTCTAAACAGTAGCGGCATCTTTTTTGATTTTTTAGTACCTGTTCTGTAGATCTGCGCACTTGCCGCGCGGACCGTAAACTAAGAAAGTATAGACCTGAAAGCACAAGAATCCATCCACGGAGCTGCTCTGGAATGGAATTTGCGCTTAACTGTGAGGGGACTGAACCAATGTCACTTAGTTAAGCTTATTGGTTCACTAAGAGGTAAACCTCTAACAAA
>ERZ780150.1477-NODE-1477-length-15229-cov-8.733426_pt1 | contig 15229 bp, 9 predicted proteins | sample MGYA00511019_ERZ780150 | MGnify/ENA primary metagenome ERZ780150 (study PRJEB29588, sample SAMEA2151633) | human gut metagenome | biome: human gut; feature: human-associated habitat; material: faeces | place: Denmark | collected 2008/2010 ...
TTTTGCCGATTCGGAATGCGAAGCATCGGCAAAATCCTGTTACAGTGCGCGGGCAAGGAGTGCCCGTGTACTGTAACAAGAATCAGGCATTGGACTGACGATGTGAAATCTCGATTGTGTGCACTGGAAACCTATGTTAAAATGAGAGTAGAAATTTAGATGTTGGGCTTAAAATACGAAATTAAAATGACCTGAAAAGAGGAATACCGACAGGAGGAACAACGGATGAAACAGAGATATTGTCCATACTGCGACCAGAAAATGACATCGGGTCTATACTGCAGCGGATGCAAAAGGATCGTGTGGCATCCATATGTGCAGGATGTGGATTACTATTTAAATGAGAGGCATCCTCGCCATGAGTCAGACTGCCTGTACCATGATGGCGGAAGCGAATACCCTGGAAGCAGCGTGTCCGGTACAGATTCGTATGCGGGCATATTTAAAGGGAATGGGGCATCAACCAGAATACAGGGCGAAAAGAAAAAGACAAATCGGGAGAAGAAGACAGCGGATCCATTCCAGAATATGGGAAACCGGATGACGGGACAGCGGAATGCGTTCGAACATATGAAGAGCCAGCTTGAACAGTACCGCAGCCAGGCAGATACCTGCCAGAGTGGAACTTACAGCAGCCAGTCCGCGAAGAACATCATGGACCGCGTAAACTCCGAACGTGGACGGAAGAAGCCGTTTACCGGCATTCTGATCGTCGTGATCATCTGGCTGGTATTTTCCGTCGGCGGAAACCTGCTGTTCCTTATCACTCATGCGATCCAAGAATCGATCTACGGGATCGAGAACATCTTCGACTCGTCCAGCGGCGATCTCTGGTCCTCTGCCGATTCCAACGCCGTGGAGGTCCTTGGAGAGGGCGAGCTCTCCGACGAGGAGGTGCGGGCCATCGGAACAAACTGTACAAACTACGGTCACTATGACGCCCAGCTTGCGGATGTGACGGCCGCCCTGGACCGGCCCCCTGCCGCAGTACGGATTTTCTGAGTGGTCGATGGAGGACACATACAGCTACAACTATGCTTCGGACGATATGAGCTGGTACAACACAGATCAGGCCTATTATCTGAGTCGTGACGGGGAGTATGTGGGAAGCATTACCATCTACGCCGACACGGCAACAGATGATCTCCATGGGATCGGTGCCTACAGCAGCAATGAGGAGGCCTTTTACCATATCGTGGACGTGCTGGAAGCTACATTTCAGGAATTCGGCTATCTGGATACGGATCTAAGCGGACAGGAGGTATATCAGGAACTGATCAATACCGAGGATATGATCGTTAGTAAGACAGATGACAGTGTCAACGGATTTACCACAGCTTATGGACCGGAGATTTTTGCAAGTAAAGAAAGCCCGTCAGGGGATGATTTTTATTCGATCCAGATGTATGCGCCAGGGTATTACACAAGCGTAGAGTAGAATGGTAAAAATTATATAGACTGATAAAATATGTGCTGCAGGATCATCTGAAAGATTCTGTAGCACATCTTTTGTTTAACCCCAATAAAATTTTTGTCAGAAGGAAAGAACCGGCCTTATCTGTAAAAACAAAGAAAAACTGCACATCATCCCGGACTGGATGCCATGAAGCGCAGAAGCTATTTCTACATATAAATAATATCCAGGAAAACCTTGCAAAAAAGTGCTTGACAGATTGACAAACCCATGATAGTATGAAATGTGCACTATTGTGGTATCATGTGCATATGGTACCAGTATGCCCAAAATTGGCTATTGATTATAGAGAAAGAAAACAGGGGTGAAACGTCAAATGGAGAAAAGCAGAATGCGTCCGGTGCCGGCCGGCAAGAGCGTAAGAATGAGCTTCTCAAGACAGAAAGAAGTTCTTGAGATGCCGAACCTGATCGAGATCCAGAAGGATTCTTATCAGTGGTTCCTCGACGAGGGCCTGAAAGAGGTCTTTGACGATATCTCTCCGATCGCTGACTTTGCTGGCCATCTGAGCCTGGAGTTTGTAGACTTCACGCTGTGCAAAGATGACATCAAATATACGATCGAAGAGTGCAAAGAGCGTGATGCGACTTACGCGGCACCTTTAAAGGTTAAGGTGAGACTCTGCAACAAAGATAAAGATGAAATCAATGAACATGAGATTTTCATGGGCGATCTGCCGTTAATGACAGATACCGGCTCCTTCGTTATTAACGGTGCCGAGCGTGTTATCGTCAGCCAGTTGGTACGTTCCCCAGGTATATATTATGGAATCGATCATGATAAGATCGGTAAGGAATTATACTCCTGTACCGTGATCCCGAACCGTGGAGCATGGTTAGAGTATGAGACCGATTCCAACGACGTGTTCTATGTCCGTGTAGACCGTACGAGAAAGGTCCCGGTTACAGTCCTGATTCGTGCGCTCGGATATGGAACAAACGCCGAGATCATCGATCTCTTCGGTGAGGAGCCGAAGCTTCTCGCAAGCTTTGGAAAGGATACATCCGACAACTATCAGGATGGTCTCCTTGAATTATATAAGAAGATCCGTCCGGGCGAGCCGCTGTCTGTTGACAGCGCTGAGAGCCTGTTAAATGGTATGTTCTTCGATCCGAGAAGATATGATCTCGCGAAGGTCGGAAGATATAAATTCAACAAGAAGCTCCACATGAAGAACCGTATCGTAGGACAGATTCCGTCTGAGGATATCGTCGATACATCTACAGGTGAGATCCTTGCTGAAGCAGGAAAGGCAATCACAAAGGACCAGGCGATCGCGATCCAGAACGCAGCGATCCCGTACGTATGGATCCAGACTGAGGAGCGCGTAGAGAAGGTCCTCTCCAACCTCATGGTAGACCTTTCCGCATATGTGACATTTGATCCGGCAGAAGTAGGTATTACGGAATTAGTATACTACCCGGTATTAAAAGAGATTCTGGAAAAAGCAGGGGATGACGAGGAAGCGTTAAAAGCAGAACTCCACCGCAACATCCACGAGCTCGTTCCGAAGTGCATCACGAAGGAAGATATCCTTGCTTCCATCAACTACAATATGCACCTTGAGTACGGCATCGGCGTAAAAGACGATATCGATCATCTTGGAAACCGTCGTATCCGTGCAGTCGGCGAGCTGCTTCAGAACCAGTACCGCATCGGTCTCTCCAGAATGGAGCGTGTGGTACGCGAAAGAATGACAACACAGGACATCGACGGAATCACTCCGCAGTCCCTGATCAATATCAAACCGGTAACCGCAGCAGTGAAGGAGTTCTTCGGAAGCTCCCAGTTATCCCAGTTCATGGACCAGAACAACCCGTTATCCGAGCTTACGCATAAGAGACGTCTCTCCGCGTTAGGACCGGGCGGTCTGTCCAGAGAACGTGCAGGATTCGAGGTTCGAGATGTACACTACACCCACTATGGCCGTATGTGTCCGGTCGAGACTCCTGAGGGACCGAACATCGGTCTGATCAACTCCCTTGCGAGCTATGCAAAGGTAAACCAGTACGGTTTCGTTGAGGCTCCGTACCGTGTCGTAGATAAGACTGATCCGGCAAACCCGCGTGTTACCGATGAAGTTGTTTATATGACCGCGGACGAAGAGGATAACTACATCGTAGCACAGGCGAACGAGCCGCTCGATGAGAACGGTTACTTTATCCACAACAATGTATCCGGTCGTTTCCGTGAGGAGACTTCCTCCTTCCAGAAGAGACAGATCGACTTAATGGACGTATCCCCGAGAATGGTATTCTCTGTCGCTACATCCATGATCCCGTTCTTACAGAACGATGACGCGAACCGTGCCCTGATGGGATCCAACATGCAGCGTCAGGCTGTACCGCTTCTTTCCACAGAAGCTCCGGTCGTTGGTACCGGTATCGAGGGCAAGGCTGCCGTTGACTCCGGTGTCTGCGTTGTTGCAAAGAATGCCGGCGTTGTTGAGCGCTCCGCATCCAATGAGATCGTGATCAAACGCGATTCTGACGGAAACCGCGATGTTTACCGTCTGATCAAGTTCTCAAGAAGCAACCAGTCCAACAGCTATAACCAGAAGCCGATCGTTTACAAGGGAGACCATGTAGAGAAGGGCGAGGTTATCGCAGACGGACCGTCCACGAAGGACGGAGAGATCGCACTTGGTAAGAACCCGCTGATCGGATTCATGACCTGGGAAGGTTACAACTACGAGGATGCGGTTCTCTTAAGTGAAAAGCTTGTTATGAACGATGTCTACACATCGGTTCATATTGAAGAATATGAATGCGAATCCCGTGACACCAAGTTAGGACCGGAAGAGATCACAAGAGACGTTCCGGGCGTTGGTGAGGACGCATTAAAAGATCTGGATGAGAGAGGAATCATCCGCATCGGCGCTGAGGTACGTGCCGGTGATATCTTAGTCGGAAAGGTAACTCCGAAGGGAGAGACCGAGCTGACTGCAGAAGAAAGACTTCTCCGCGCAATCTTCGGTGAGAAGGCAAGAGAAGTCCGCGATACATCCTTAAAAGTACCGCACGGCGCTTACGGAACCATCATCGACGCAAAACTCTTCACAAGAGAGAACGGCGACGAGCTTGCTCCTGGCGTAAACGAGACAGTCCGCATCTACATCGCACAGAAACGTAAGATCTCTGTCGGTGATAAGATGGCCGGCCGTCATGGTAACAAGGGTGTTGTCTCCCGTGTACTTCCGGTAGAGGATATGCCGTTCCTTCCGAATGGCCGTCCGCTCGATATCGTATTAAACCCGTTAGGCGTGCCGTCCCGAATGAACATCGGACAGGTCCTCGAGATCCACTTAAGCCTTGCTGCAAAGGCACTCGGCTTTAACGTTTCCACACCGGTATTCGATGGCGCGGACGAGAATGATATCCAGGATACACTGGAGCTTGCAAATGATTATGTAAATATGGAATGGGATGCATTCCAGGAGAAGTATAAGGATATCCTTCGTCCGGATGCGATGGAATACCTCGGCGAGCACCTTGACCATCGTGCTCTCTGGAAAGGCGTTCCGATCAGCCGTACCGGTAAAGTACAGCTCCGCGACGGACGTACAGGTGAATACTTCGATGGTCCGACTACGATCGGACACATGCACTACCTGAAGCTGCATCACCTGGTTGATGATAAGATCCATGCCCGTTCCACAGGTCCATACGCACTGGTAACACAGCAGCCGTTAGGTGGTAAAGCACAGTTCGGCGGACAGCGTTTCGGTGAGATGGAGGTTTGGGCTCTTGAGGCTTACGGTGCGGCTTACACCCTTCAGGAGATCCTGACTGTGAAGTCCGATGACGTTGTAGGACGTGTAAAGACCTACGAGGCGATCATCAAGGGCGAGAACATTCCGGAGCCGGGTATTCCGGAGTCCTTCAAGGTACTCTTAAAAGAGTTACAGTCTCTCGGACTGGACGTAAGAGTGCTGCGTGACAACGGTGAAGAGGTCGATATGTCTGAGAACATCGACTACTCCGATACCAACTATGACCTTCGTTCCATCATCGAGGGAGACCGCCGTTACAACGATAAGGAAGACTTATCTGACTATGGATTCCAGAAACAGGAATTCAAGGGCGACGAGCTCGTTAATGTGGAAGAAGATGACTATACAAACGACGGTGCCAAAGACGACTATGTCGATGACGATTATACCGAGGATGACGACAAATAATTAGAAGGGAGTACCGTTCATGCCTGAGACAAATGAAACTTATCAGCCGATGACATTTGACGCGATCCGTATCGGACTTGCCTCTTCGGAAAAGATTCTGGAATGGTCCCATGGTGAGGTTAAGAAACCGGAGACCATCAACTACAGAACCTTAAAGCCGGAGAAAGACGGTCTGTACTGTGAGAGAATCTTTGGACCGACCAAGGACTGGGAGTGTCATTGTGGTAAATACAAAAAAATCAGATATAAAGGTGTTATCTGTGACCGCTGCGGCGTTGAGGTAACAAAATCCAGCGTCCGCCGTGAACGTATCGGACACATCGCGCTTGCCGCTCCGGTATCCCATATCTGGTATTTTAAAGGTATTCCGAGCCGTATGGGCCTGATCCTGGATATCTCTCCGAGAGTCCTCGAGAAAGTCCTGTACTTCGCTTCCTATATCGTTCTGGATGCCGGAAACACCGGTCTTCAGTTAAAGCAGGTCCTTTCTGAGAAAGAGTACCGCGATGCTGTTGAAAAGTATGGCTACGGCACATTCCGTGTGGGAATGGGTGCTGAGGCTGTTCAGGAACTTTTAAAGAATATCGATCTGGATAAAGACTCCGAAGAGCTTAGAAAAGCTCTTCAGGAGGCATCCGGACAGAAGAGAGCGAGAATCATCAAACGTCTTGAGGTCGTAGATGCATTCCGCAGCTCCGGAAACAGACCGGAGTGGATGATCATGAATGTGATTCCGGTTATCCCGCCGGATATCCGTCCGATGGTTCAGCTTGACGGTGGACGTTTTGCGACATCCGACTTAAACGACTTATACAGAAGAATCATCAACCGTAACAATCGTCTTGCAAGACTTCTTGAGCTCGGTGCTCCGGATATTATCGTCCGCAACGAGAAGAGAATGCTTCAGGAGGCCGTTGATGCCCTGATCGATAACGGCAGACGCGGCAGACCGGTTACAGGTCCTGGAAACCGTGCGTTAAAGTCCCTTTCCGATATGTTAAAGGGTAAACAGGGACGTTTCCGTCAGAACCTTCTCGGTAAGCGAGTTGACTATTCCGGACGTTCCGTTATCGTCGTTGGACCGGAACTTAAGATCTATCAGTGCGGTCTCCCGAAGGAGATGGCGATCGAGCTCTTCAAACCGTTCGTTATGAAGGAACTCGTTGCTAACGGAACCGCGCACAACATCAAGAACGCGAAGAAGATGGTTGAGCGCCTCCAGACAGAGGTCTGGGACGTACTTGAGGATGTAATCAAAGAGCATCCGGTTATGTTAAACCGTGCTCCTACTCTTCACCGTCTTGGTATTCAGGCGTTCGAGCCGATCCTTGTAGAAGGTAAGGCGATCAAGCTTCATCCGCTCGTTTGTACCGCATTCAACGCAGACTTCGATGGAGACCAGATGGCGGTTCACCTTCCGCTTACCATGGAAGCACAGGCAGAGTGCCGCTTCCTTCTTCTCTCCCCGAACAACCTGTTAAAGCCGTCTGATGGTGGTCCGGTAGCCGTTCCTTCCCAGGATATGGTTCTCGGTATCTACTATCTGACACAGGAGAGACCGGGCGCAAAGGGCGAGGGAATGTTCTTCAAGAGCCCGAACGAAGCACTTCTTGCATATGAGAACGGTGCCGTTACTCTTCACGCAAGAATCAAAGTCCGTGTGACAAAGACTCTTCCGGATGGAAGAACAATGACTGGTATCGTTGATACAACTGTCGGACGTATCCTCTTCAACGAGATCATCCCGCAGGATCTTGGATTTGTAGACAGAACGATCCCGGGCAACGAGTTAAAGCCGGAGATCGATTTCCTCGTAAAGAAGAAACAGTTAAAGCAGATCCTCGAGAAAGTCATCAATACACACGGAGCGATCCAGACAGCGATCACCCTGGACGATATCAAGGCGATCGGTTACAAGTACTCCACAAGAGCAGCTATGACCGTATCCATTTCTGATATGACTGTCCCGGCAACAAAGAAGCAGCTCCTTGCAGACGCAGAAGCTACCGTTGACCGTATCGCTAAGAACTTCCGCCGTGGTCTTATCACAGAGGAAGAGCGTTACAAAGAAGTTATCGATGTATGGAAAGCAACCGATGACCAGCTGACACATGACCTTCTGACAGGTCTTGATAAATACAACAACATCTTCATGATGGCGGACTCCGGAGCCCGTGGTTCCGATAAGCAGATCAAGCAGCTTGCCGGTATGCGAGGACTCATGGCGGATACGACCGGTCACACGATCGAACTCCCAATCAAGTCCAACTTCCGTGAAGGTCTTGACGTACTTGAGTACTTCATCTCTGCGCATGGTGCGAGAAAAGGTATGTCCGATACCGCTCTTCGTACAGCCGACTCCGGTTACCTGACAAGACGTCTTGTTGACGTATCCCAGGACCTTATCATCCGTGAGACAGACTGCTGTGAAAGCAAGGGAACGATCCCGTACATGGAGATCGAGGGCTTTACGGACGGTAAAGAGACCATCGAGACTCTTCAGGAGAGATTGACAGGCAGATATATCGCTGAGACGATCACAGATCCGGATACCGGAGAAGTTGTTGTCAAGGCAAACCATATGTGTACACCGAAACGTGCCGCAGCCGTTATCAAGGTTCTTGAGAAGCTCGGCAGAAATACTGTTAAGATCCGTACAGTCCTGACATGTAAGTGCCATATCGGTGTCTGCTCCAAGTGCTACGGCGCAAACATGGCGACAGGCCAGCCGGTACAGGTCGGAGAGGCTGTTGGTATCATTGCCGCACAGTCCATCGGTGAGCCTGGTACACAGCTGACCATGCGTACATTCCACTCCGGCGGTGTTGCCGGCGGCGATATCACACAGGGTCTTCCCCGTGTCGAGGAGCTTTTCGAGGCCAGACGCCCGAAGGGACTTGCGATCATCGCTGAATTCGGTGGTGTTGTTACAATTAAAGATACAAAGAAAAAACGTGAGATCATCGTTACGGACCAGGAGACAGGAAACTCCAAGACTTATCTGATCCCTTATGGTTCCAGAATCAAAGTTGCGGACGGACAGGTTCTCGAGGCCGGCGACGTTCTTACAGAGGGTAGCATCAACCCGCACGACCTGTTGAAGGTTAAGGGCGTTCGTGCCGTACAGGATTACATGATCCGTGAGGTACAGCGTGTTTACCGCTTACAGGGTGTAGAGATCAACGATAAGCATATCGAGATGATCGTGCGTCAGATGTTAAAGAAGATCCGTGTCGAGGAGAGCGGCGATTCCGACGTTCTTCCGGGCGTATCCATGGATGTTCTTGATTTCAACGAGATGAACGAGGAGCTCATCGCTGCAGGCAAACAGCCGGCAGAGGGCAAACAGGTCATGCTCGGTATTACAAAAGCATCCCTTGCAACCGATTCCTTCTTATCTGCCGCATCCTTCCAGGAGACCACAAAGGTTCTTACTGAGGCAGCGATCAACGGTAAGGTCGATCACCTGATCGGTCTGAAAGAGAATGTTATTATCGGTAAGCTGATCCCGGCTGGTACCGGAATGAAGCGTTACCGCAATATCAAGCTCAGCACAGGCGAGATCGAGGATAAGATCCAGGAGCAGGAAGCACCGGTTGCTGAAGAGCCGCAGGAGGAGACGGATGCTCCGCTTGAGGAAGCAGATAAGATCATTCTCAACGAGGATGATACACAGGATGTCGATGAGTGATCGGTATTTTGACAAATAAATATATCGGAAAGCTTTCTGGAAACAGGAACTTTTCCGTATGCTGAGGCATATAAGAACAGCGAGGAGAACATGAAAGATCATGTTTTTCCTCGCTGTTTGAGTATACAGATGGTTAGAAGAAAGCAACTTGTAACGATTCGGCGAGCCGATGGGCTTTCTGTGCTGAATGTGAGAAGACCTGAATTACAATTTCTTGATTTTTGGCTTGGCGCGGCAAGTGTGCGGACCGATGGAGGTGTTTTACATGATTACGATACTGTCCGGCTTATTTATTAAAAACAGGGATCAATTCGGGGACAGCGATGTGCGCCGTGCCTACGGCATGCTCTGCAGTATTGTGGGCATCGCGCTCAATGTTTTTCTGTTTGCCGGAAAATATCTGGCGGGTGTGATCAGTGGATCCATCGCTATTACGGCGGATGCATTCAATAACCTGTCAGATGCAGGATCATCCTTTATCTCTCTTGTGGGATTTAAATTTTCCGGTATGAAGGCTGACGCGGACCACCCCTTTGGACACGGGCGCATCGAGTATGTCTCCGGATTTGGAGTTTCCATGGTCATCATTCTCATGGGGGTCGAGCTTTTCAAAACTTCCATAGAGAAGATCTTTCATCCAGAGCCGGTGGAGACAGGTGCCCTGGCGGTAGGGATCCTTGTGGTCTCCATCTGTGTAAAGGGATACATGTGCTTTTACAACCGGGCAGTCGGCAAAAAGATCCAGTCGGAGACCATGAAAGCGACGGCTATGGACAGTATGAGCGATTCCATCGCGACAACGGCGGTTCTGATCTCCATGGCGGTGGCCCATGTGACAGGCATTAGTATCGATGGATGGTGCGGCTGCCTTGTGGCATGCTTTGTATTGTATGCCGGATTTAGCGCGGCGAAGGATACCCTGAATCCGCTTCTCGGAGAACCGCCTTCCAGAGAATTTGTAAATGAGATCAGGACGATCGTTATGGCTCATCCTGAGATCCTTGGGATCCATGATCTAGTGGTCCACGATTACGGCCCGGGGAGGCGCATGATCTCCCTCCACGGGGAAGTGTCAGGGGATTGCGATATCTTTGAGATCCACGATGTGATCGATCGGATCGAGAAGGAATTGAAGGAAAAACTTGGCTGTGAGGCCGTGATCCACATGGATCCGATCGTCGTGAATAACGAGGCGATCAATGAGACAAAAAAGGAAGTTGTTGACATGATCAACGAACATTTTCCGGGCGTCACCATCCATGATTTCCGCATGATCCAGGGGCCGACTCATACGAACCTGATCTTCGACGCGGTGGTCCCATTCCAGTATGGGAAAACGAACGAAGAGGTAAAACAGGGGATCGAGAAACTGATCTCAGAGAAATGGGATGATTATTACGCAGTCATACAGGCAGAGCAGTCATATCTGGAATAAAGAAAAAAGATTGAATCCGGCAGAGTGTGCAGAAGCGCTTTGCCGGATTTTTGCAGTTAAAGAAAACGTAAGAAGTCTACAGGAAAAAGGGTTTGCGATTGCATGGTTGAACTGCTATACTTGAGATATGGAACTCACGGAAGTATATGAACAGATGGGTGACAGAACAGGCGCTCCGGCATCTGGAAACTTGTGCAGATGACCGATGCGGTTGTTGAATTTTAAGGAGGTCTCTCTTATGAAAAAGTGGAAAATGATCCTTACTGCAGCGATGCCGTTAGCAATGGCACTGTCCTTCCCAGCATTCGCGGGCGAATGGCACGAGGATATGAACGGCTGGTGGTATGAGAACGATGACGGTTCCTACTGCCGGAACGGCTGGTACTGGATCGATGGTGATCATGATGGCTGGGCACAGTGCTATTATTTCGGAAATTCCGGTTATCTGCAGATGAATGCCGGATATGCGCAGACAAATACGAGTCATGCGGACGGATATGAGATCGATAAAAATGGTGCCTGGAGCGTAAATGGTGTTACTCAGGTAAAGGCAGTTCCGATCGCTGTCGCGGAGAACGATCCGGAGGCGCTGAAGGTCTATGAGGAAGCACAGCAGCTTGGCGAGTCTCTCCCGAGCGCGAATATCGATGTGGACTATACGATCACCATGTCTTATCTCGGACAGAATATTGATATGTCCATGAATATGAAGCTGATGATGAAAGAGGACGCGAACGGAGACATGCAGTTTGTATGCAAGGGTACCGCGGATACGCTTGGAACCGCAGTGCCGATCGATATGTTCTACACAGACGGATACATGTATGTGAACACTATGGGCATCAAGTACAGGCAGGCCATGGATCTGGAAGCTGCGAAAGCTCAGGCCACACAGATCAACATGGATCTGGATACGGATGTTGTCAAAGGCTTGAGAATGTATACAAGCGGTGACACAAGGAAACTTGCATTTACTATTGATGACCAGAAGATCAACGAGATTCTGACCGCAGTTACCAGCGCGACCGCAGAGACCTACAAGGAGCTTGGGGTCACTCTGGACATGAAGATCAATGAGTCGAACGGCGAGATGACGGTCAACAAAGATGGCTATTGCGAGGCTATGAAGATGTTTATGGACTACGGAATGAGTGTCACAGATCATACAACATCCGAAGCTGATGAGATGAACTATAAGATGGATATCAATATGACATATAAGAATCCGGGCAAGGAAGTTTATTTTGAGATCCCATCTACAGATGGCTACGAAGATATTGCTGTGGCTTATGTGGCAGATGCGGAATAGGGGCAGTAGAATCGGAACCGGTCTGGTTTGTTAAAAAGTGAAGTGTAAATGGCGCTGGTTTGCGTATGGCTGAGAGGTCATGGCAGATCAGCGCCTTTTTGTGCCACAGGAAATCCCTGTTCACAGATGGCTGCGGTAGGTTCGGCAGGAATGTAGTTTCACCTGTAATAGGATCTGCCTGCAGCTGCGTCTGGGAGAATAGCAGATTGGAGAATCTATCATATATTAAATTGAAGAAACAGGACAAAGAGGGAGAAATAATGGCATCCATCAGTCTATGCATGATCGTGCGCAATGAGGAAAAGGTCCTCGGAAGATGCCTGTCCTGCGTGCGGGGATTTGCGGATGAGATCATAATTGTGGACACGGGATCTACGGACCGGACGAAGGAGATCGCATTTTCTTTTACGGACAAGGTTTATGATTTTAAATGGAAGGATGACTTTGCAGCGGCGAGAAATTTCGCGTTTTCCAAGGGAACGGGGGATTACCTGTTCTGGCTGGATGCAGATGATGTGATAAGGCAGGAAGAGTGGAGAAAACTGATGGATCTGAAAAGACGGCTGGATATGGAATGGCCGGATGTAGTGATGATGAAATACGCGGTTGGATATGACGGGGATGGCGCACCGTCATTTTTCTTTTATAGAGAACGCCTTTTAAGACGGGGCGGAAAAGCAGTGTGGAAAGGGCGCATCCATGAGGCGGTGGAACCCTTTGGAAAAGTAGTGCGGGAAGATATCATGATCGAGCACCGGAAAGTGGGGACAGGGGATCCGGACAGGAATCTTCGGATATTTGAGCAGATGCTCCGGGAGAATGGAAAATTATCTCCGCGGGATCAGTATTATTATGGAAAGGAATTATATTATCACAGAAGATACCGGGATGCTGCTTCCGTATTTTCGGAATATCTGGAACTGCCGGATGGCTGGCGGGAAGACCGGGTGGATGCCTGCAGGCATGGGGCGTACTGTATGTACCGGATCGGAGATCGGGACCGGGCACTAAAGTTCCTGCTTTCCGGACTTTCTGAGGGGATCCCGAAGCCGGAGCTCTGCTGTGATCTCGGATGGTGGTTCTTCTCGGCCAAGCGCTATCGCGACGCAATTTTCTGGTACGGGCAGGCAGTTCAGGCCGGAAAGTTGACAGGGGAGGACGGTTTTGTGATGCCGGAGTGCCGGGGATATGTTCCATATCTGCAGATGTGTGTCTGCTATGACAGGCTGGGGGAATGGAAAACGGCGGAACGGTATAATGAGCTGGCGGAGAGGTGCCGGCCGGGGACGGAGACATGCCAGTTAAACAGGAAATATTTTGAGAAAAGAAAAACACAGCAAATTGAACGGAGACAGTGAGGTGACAGCAGGAGTTTTGGACAAAAAATCGCAGAAGTAGCAGTTTCGGACGGGCAGCATAGATTATAGTAAGCGAACAACCTGTATGGGATGTCCGCCAGGAAAATATGCTGAAAGGGGAATTGATCATGCGTAATTGTGGATATGATTTCTGGGAGAACGAGGACTGCAGAGCAGAGAGCTGCCGGGGCGGAGACGAGAGAGGACACTGGGATGGGAACTGTTGCTGCGGCCGAGACGGAAGAGACCGCTGGGACGGAACGCAGGGCTGTGGCGGAGATGGAAGAGGTGGCTGCGGAGGAAACAGAAGAGGCGGCTGTGGCGGAAATTGCGGAAGCGGCTGGGGATATGGCTGGAGACACGGAACCTGCTGCTGCCGGGGACCGCAGGGTCCGAGAGGCCCTCAGGGATGCCCGGGTCCTGAAGGACCGAGAGGTCCACAGGGGTTTCCGGGATTTGACGGAGCACCGGGAGCGACAGGCCCGATGGGACCGATGGGCCCGATGGGTCCGGCAGGAGCGCCGGGAGCGACAGGTCCGATGGGCCCGATGGGTCCGGCAGGAGCAGTGGGAGCGACAGGCCCGATGGGTCCACAGGGTCCGCAGGGGCCGCAGGGCGAAATTGGCCCGGCAGGTCCCATCGGCGCAGATGGTCCACAGGGGCCAACCGGTCCGACAGGTCCCGCAGGGACAGTGACAGCGGCCGCTCCGGTGGCAAATGCCACAGACTCGGAGAACGTGGTAAATCAGTTTAATGAATTACTTGCAAATCTGAGAACGGCTGGACTTCTGGCACCCAATCCCTAACGAAGGATAGATTAAAAGAGGAGACCGCAGATGCGGTCTCCCTCAGGATCGAAAGAGATTTGTAACGGTTCAGCCCGGGAGCGGTATCGTTCCAGAATGTGTATCGGATGTGGACTAAATCGCATCGGGGAATCAAATCGCACCGGGGGGGCTTGCATGAAGACTGCCGGTATGGTAAAATCCTGTCTGGAAATATACAGCGCTTGTAACGGTGCGGCACCTTTACAGTAGCGGGCAAAAATCTATTCCAGATCAGCAGTGTCGATGGGATTATTGACACTGCCGGAACGCAGAAGGAGGAAAAATCATGAAAGAAACATGGAACGTCCTCGACCCGGACGAGTATGTAAAACACAATCCATTTATGGGATATACAAATATGAAGATTGAAAAGATCTCCCCGGAATGCAGTGAGATCAGCATGAAGATCACCCATGGCGTGACAAACCTGATGGGCATGGTCCATGGCGGAATGCTCTATGCGCTGGCAGATGTGGTAACAGGCCTCACAGCCAGAGCCGACGGAAGAAAATATGTGACCCAGAGCGCCCATATAAACTTTATCCGGAATGTATCGGAAGGAACGGTCTATGCGAAAGGCATCCTGATCCGCCGCGGCAGGTCGATCACCATCGTCCGCAGCGAAGTGACGGATGAAAAGGGAAATCTTCTCGCCGATGTGACCGTGGACATGTTCTGTCTTGGAGAGTAGTCTCCCGGAAGGAGAAAAACAGGCCAAACCTGTCAAAATCACAAGAGAAGAATTTGAGACAACTCATCCAGGCGTGTCATAGCCGGAAAAAGCCGTATTTTCAAAGAAAATTTAAGGTTTCTCCTTGACAGGCAGAAAAACTCTGTATATAATAATGGGGCGTGCATCGGGTACGTCCCGTTTTTTGTGCGCATAAAGGCTGATAAGCAGCAACCAACAGTCAATATCACAGGAGGTGAAAAGAATGCCAACATTTAACCAGTT
>ERZ780150.1478-NODE-1478-length-15223-cov-6.916799_pt1 | contig 15223 bp, 12 predicted proteins | sample MGYA00511019_ERZ780150 | MGnify/ENA primary metagenome ERZ780150 (study PRJEB29588, sample SAMEA2151633) | human gut metagenome | biome: human gut; feature: human-associated habitat; material: faeces | place: Denmark | collected 2008/2010 ...
TCAAGCCACCGGCTTAGCCGGTGGTTATGACTCCTCTGTCCAATATGTATTGTACTCATACACAGTATTACAAACTTAAGGATGAAGAAGTAGTAGATTTCTCTGGAAAGTTATGGTACAATAATATAAATAAAATCCCCATGCCTTGATTGGCACCACGATAAATGAAACCGGCGAACGCAGTGGAGATATGCTAAAATTGAAGTGCGGCGAAGGTCGATGACTTTGTGGGCACCAAGCCCGCAAATAAAATTGACTTCCAGATCCCCTCACTTACACCACCACCTGCCCAGTCGATTACGATAAAAGGGCGTACAGTAAAATGATAGCTGATAGGGAATCGTGCCGTAAATCTTTCGGGGCGGCAAAGGCATGGAACTGGTTTACGGCAAATGTTGTGGTGTTGACATTCACAAAAAACTCATCGTGGCCTGCTTTAAGCAAGGCAGAAAGCAGTAAATCCGGGAGTTCGGAGCATCTACACGCGAACTGCTGGAAATGACGGAGTGGCTAACGGAAAGAGGTTGTGAAAAGTTGCGATGGAAAGTACAGCGTCCTATTGGAAGCCGCTGTACAACATTTTGGAGACTGCGGGTCTCAGTGCAATGGTTGTAAATGTGCAACACATGAAAGCAGTACCGGGGCGGAAAACAAATGCAAGCGATGCGTAATGGATCGCAGATTTGCTGCAGCACGGACTGCTGAGGGCGAGTTTTATCCCGGATAAAGCAAGGCGTGAGCTGCGCGAGTTAGTTGGATATCGTAAAAGCCTTATCAAAGAGCAGGCAGCTGAGTTGAATCGGGTACAGAAGATACTGGAAGGCGCAAACATCGAGCTGTCCGGGATCGTGAGAGAGATTAACGGGAAGAGTGGACACGGTTTTCTGGATGCGCTTCTGGCCGGGGAGAAAATTGATCTGGCAAAGATAACGGAGATGCGCAGGGATAAAAGCGTCGCGCCTAATTTGAAAGCCACCGATGAGCAGTTGGTGGATGATATGAACGGTGTTTTGAGCACGACCTAGGAGAAGATGCTGCGAACTATGCTGGCGCATATTGATGAACTGTCCAGGCACATTAAGGAACTTGACGATGAGATTGACCGGAACATGAAAGATGAGGAAAAGATCGCCGCTGCCAGCGTTTAGGAGATTACTGGAATCGGCAATACCAGTGCGGAAGTAGTCATTTCTGCAATCGGCACGGATATGTTACGCTTCCCGACAGACGGCCATATTTTGTTGTGGGCAGGTCTGTGTCCAGGCAATAATCAAAGCGCAGGGAAACGAAAGTCTGGGAAAACAAGGAAAGGAAATTCCCTGTTGAGATCTACTCTGGGTCGTTTGTGCCCATTCCGCAGTTAAGAACATGAACTCATACTTTTACGCATAGTTCCAGCGGATCAGTGCACATCGATGAAAGAAACGAGCTTATGTAGCGATTGCACACTCCATATTGATTGCAATTTATCATGTGCTAAAAGACAATGTCCCCTTTCGGGATCTTGGCTCGGAGTATTACAACCAACTCAACAGGGAAAGGAAAATCAATGCCTATCTCAAAAAGTTGAAAGCATTAGGCTGGAATACACCTGCTGCTGAAGTAGCTTTGTCCATCTAACTCCTGTATCCCTGTCATTCGAGTTGGGGGAAGGGGGGAGATTATGCCTTTTTACCGCTTTCGGCAGGAGAGGTTTCGCAGTAAAGTCAATAATTATTATATGACTTTGAATCGGCAGCATAGACACGAATAGGACAAGGGATAAATATCGTATTGATATTCATGGGGGTGATAATTTGATTGCAGGTGTTCGAGCGCTGGAAAACCTATATGAGGTTGACTCGCCGTACTTTGGAAATAAGGCGAATACGTTGTCCCAGGCTATGACGTGGGGAATTTCCGTGCTTCCTGGTTTTTGTGTCACCTTTGATTTGAAGCGGGAATATGAAACCCAGCTACAAAGTTTTTCGATACAGATCGAACAGGCTTACCAGAGACTAATGAAAGAGTGTGGGGCATGCCAAGTCATTGTACGTAGCTCTGTGGATTTAGAGGATGGGGAAAATGCTCGTTTTCCAGGGATTTTTTGTAGTATTTCCAGCGTGTCTACATTGTCCCAGTTGTATCAGGCTATTCAAAGATGCTTTGACAGTGCTCGAGGGTCTGCCGTAAAATACTATACGGAGGCTAACGCGTGTGGACACCAGTTCCAGTATTTTACTGTGCTGATCCAGAAGGAACTTCAATCCCAATATGCGGGGCTAGCCGCTACGCGAATTCCGATAGAGGGATATGAGGAGGATGGGGTCATGCTGGCTTCTCTGACAAAGGGGAACAACCACGATCTGGTAAAGGGCATAGGTCCAAGCAATACCTATTCTTTTTGCTTAAATCAGGGTGAGGTTAGTGTGCACAAAATTGCGGGGGATGTTCTGATTAATAATGGGGATCTGCACCATGTCTTTCGATTGCTATATCAAATTTTAAGTGGACTGCGGCAAAGAACGGGCCGGAATCTGGAAGTGGAATGGGGATATGCCGAGGAGAAGGTTTATATCTTTCAGATTCGATTTTCCCCGAAATTAACTCAGACAGAGGATGTTCCTGAAGCACAGGCAATTGTAAGTTTTTCCGGTGACGCTGGACAGGGATTTAAGTATCAGGCTATGCAATTTTTCCATGCGCAGGGGCTTTTTCCACGCAAAACGCTCTTTTTTCCAAAGGAGATTCCGGTTAAGGAGGTAGCGCAGGCCATACGCACCCAGATGATAGATCCACCTGTTACTGTTCGATTTTCCAAGAAGGGGGAAATCGGCCTGCCTAGAGCGTTTACACCGAATAGAGAAGCTGCGGCTGACTATGTACTTGATACAAAGCATCCAGAATGGTCGGTTATCGTCTATTCCAGTTTAACAGTGAAGAAATCTTTTGAATTGTATATTGACCAGGACGCAATCATTCTGGAGTATGTGCCAGGAATGTGGGAGAGCGACTCCACTTTGGCTGCAGATACAGCTGTACTTACGCGAGACCGGGCGTGCATCTGGTTGGTCAAACAGCCTCGAAGTGCTAGATACGAGGACGAAAAAGGTGTGTATAATGCAATGGTGCCATCGACCACCTTGAGCCAGATGAGGGAGGAACTGTCCAGACGGATTCTAACTCTGCGCAGGCTAAGGGAAGTGTTTTCCCGAGACCTGCCACTTAATGTCCACTTTGTGTCTGACGGGGAACAGGACTACTTCCTCAATTGTCGCCGCACCCACCGTATTTTTTGGGAGGGACGGTACGGCGGTTCAGTCCAAGTCATTGAGAATGTGGCCGATTGTAGAAACTGGGATGGAAAATCCGGGGTTCTATTCCGGCCTAAGTTACGCCGTGGGGAGGAACTTCTTCTGTTTCAATTTATTCCATTTTTGAAAAGCTTATCTGTTCCTGTTTTTATTGAATTTGGAATATTATCCCATCCTGCTATTATGCTTCGGGAGTTTGGGATTTCCGTGGTACCATATTTTTTACATCACGACTATTACGAGATGTCATTGGAGGAGATTTGAATGACAACACAACAGCCTAATCCATTCCTCACCAGAATTATCTTTGAGCCACAGTTGGTGGAAAATGAAAGCTTTGGCGTGGTGGCGGATATTGACCCCATCGTTGAAGGCCACTATTTATTTTACAGTAAAAAGTGGCTACCCTCGATTGCCGACTGTGATACGACCGATGCAACAGTATTTTTGCAGGATACGTTCGGCGGTGCGGTGGATAAGCCCTATGCGTATTTTGAGCGGGGGCGTGCCAGCTTTTGCACTAGTATGAACGGGGTACTTCACGCACACGGGCACTTAGTTCCTGTATTTCTCGAGGATATGTCCCAATTATTCCCTTATGGACAGGTCGAGCGTTGCCCTGATTTGGAACAGGCCTACCGACTGGTGGAGACTAAGGGACAGTATCTGCTGTGGGGTAACCTAAGGGGTGAATTTTTTGTAATTCAGAATGTGGATAAATTACCAAAACGCACGATTCGAAACACAATCCGAAGCTGTCAGAACCTGTGATAAGAGAGATAAACTCCATTTTTGAGCAATGACATACAGTTTGAACGTGTTCAGTCTGAGAAGCATACCTAGTTTGTAAATTTAATGACCAAATGAAACAAATTTGATGCCTTGGGAGCGAAGCATTATGCATCCTTTTGAACCGATAGCAAAAGTAAAAAGCAATGCGTTGACGGAATTGTTCCACAGGTATCTGGAGTTTTTATACCAGAATTATCTCCAACAGGGAGAGAATAAGATATGGATGAGAGAGGGTGACCTGGATAAGCCCTTGGGTGGACCGTATCTAAATCAGACACTACGCTGTGTGTTGTGCGAATACCGCACAGTGACACAAGGACTGCCCAATACCTTTATTTTTCAAGGAGAAAACGGCGATGGACGGAGGTTCTTTATCCGGAAGATACTTGAGGTATGTTACAAGAGTATCCACCATATCGGTTGGGAGCAGGCTAAGGATGAGAAGGTCAGCTTTCGGTTTCCAGTCTATATTCCAAAAGATATGTTGCAGGAGAGGGTGCATGGAGGCAGTCAACTGGATTTGATAGAACTGGTTTGTCAGTGCGTGATTAGACAGCTTGAATTAACTGATAAATATGAGCTGAAAATAGCCCGGGAACTTGTAACAGAATTGGGGCACATGGGTAAACTGGTTGTCCTGTTTGAGGAAGAAACGTGTAGAGATAACCAAGATTTCGTTGAACGGCTGAACACTCTGGTGGGGCTTGAGTATCAGCCCATTGTGGTGTTTATCGAACTGCCCCAGTTTGAGATAAATGAGATGGGCAACTGCTACTGTATTCGTATGGAAATGCTAACAGTGCCTCAGATTGTCAAGTATCTCACGGCTGAACTGCCCGAACTGTACAGTTATAAGGAAACTGAAAAAATGCTCCGGGAACAAAGCGAGGTGGTAACCTTACTGCATAAGCCAGAGCGGATGCAAATCCATGTCAGGGTGGTCCGGGAAAATCCTGAGTTGAGGAAGGCCACCACTATCAACCAAATCTATGACGCATTCCTGTCTGCCCGAATTAATTGGGCCTATAAGAGACAGATTGGGCAGAAATATAGCAAGAAAGAATTGGAAAGTTGGTTGATTAAGCGAGCCAAAGGGGAAAATTCCCAGGATTCTTGTCAGGACGAGCAATGCTGGAAATTCTTTGCTGATACTGAGCTCTTTCAAAAGCATTCAACTGACTTTCGGTTCGAGGGTTGCAAGTATTACCTCATTGCTAAAAGCTATATAAGCCCGAACTTGCAAGCTAAAGATTTGCGCAAACGTCTTTTGAAAATCCTCATGAACGAGAGCTTTATGGTGCTAAAGTTTTTTGCTGGCTTATACATAGCGCTGGGCAAGAACCAGAATGCCTTGTTTAAGCAGTTGATTTCTTTGATGGATGATGCCAAGGTTAGGAAAAAATACAAGGAGCCTGCAGGCCTGTTGGCAGAGGTACTGACCTTTACGAACCGAGTAGGAGCCGACGGGCCTGAATTTGTAAAGTGGGCTTGCCGAGAGATGCGGAAAAACACCTATGACACTTCCGTGCTGGAGGTACTCGCCGAATTAAGTCAGGCTAACACAAACGAAGCTATCACCCATCAACTGTTGGAACAGTATTTAGCAACCTACAATGCCAGGGAAAAACGAAGGATTGTGTATTGTTTTGGCTACATGAGCCAAGTGGATTTTCCCAACCAATTAATTGAGGATCTTTGCGCTCCAAATCCGTTGCCTCCGACAAAGGAGAGCCTTCATCTGCAATACCACATTAGCGCTGCTTTGGTGGATCGTTGCTGGGAAATACAAGACATTCGCGACTATTTCCCTGCACTAGAGCAGGCGCTGAGTAGGAACTCTGATCCCATTCTGAGGAGTGATTTTGATACCCTTTTTGCTAGACTTAATGGGCAGGAGTACCAGTACCGTGATACACAAAACCAATGTGAAAATCAGCTAATTGATATGCTGGAACATGGGCCATACTGGCAGAAGGCTCACGCTGCTGGCGCTATAGGGCGGCGTAACTATGATCATGATACGCTAGGGATTTCCTCTATATCGACAAAGTTGATTCAAGTACTCGTCAACACGATTTCTACAATATTCTGTCTTGGCGATGAGGGTCACAAGGAATTGAAGACAGTCAGTTACATCGTAGAATCCTGTTGTCAGCTAGCGGTGAAGAACAATTACCGTAACAAGATGAAGATGGAGTTGCGGAGACTGCTAGAGTTTCAGTTAAGTGCTTTATCTTGCAGTGGCGTTTCTATCGTTGCATATAAACACTTGCAGGTTGCTCTGAAACTAGTAGGTACAGGATTGAAGTACTTGATAGATGGCAAAGGCGACATTCGCACAGAATTGGGACTGTGCTTTTCCTCCGGAGAAAACTTTTTACAGGCCTTATCCAGAGCATTCTGTGGGGAGCAGGGGGCAGATTGGATAGGATTGAAGGAGGAAATTAAAAGGCTGGAGAGTTGGTCTACCCCTGAGGGTGCAGAACAAGAACTACGAGGTATCTTTCAGGAGATGTCTGGATGCAATGGGAAACTGGACTTTTCCTTGGCCTATTTATGGTATGGGGATACACCCCAAATGGCTGGTTTCTTTTTTCTTTTCCAAAATGACATTTACTTTATTACTTGCCGCCACTGCTTCTTTAGGAAGGGCGGAAACCCAAAAGAGCCACGCTTGTCTGCTGAAGCTCTTAATCAAGTTAGTTTCTTTCCCGCCTGCTTGAATAACCAAGGACGATATCATGGGGTGATATGTTATCCAGAGAATTTGTACGCATCTGCCTTTTTTGATGGATGTGCAGATGAAGATACTGTAATTTATCGACTGACAGATATCCCTGCAAGTTTTGCCCAGGTGGTATTTTCCGAAAACGATCTGCCAGACGGGAAAATCCTACAAGAGGAAAGGTTGGAGGCCTTTAGTTTTCCAGATAAGAGTCGGACTCAAGGGAAATGGTTTCAATGCACATGCTATAAGAGCGGTGCCCACGGTTTTTTTACTATGCATACAGATACGATATTCAACGAAGAAGATGCCAATTGGTTTAGTGGCGTTCCTGTCATAAAATCGTCTGATATCATTACTGGAATGTGGAAGGGCAGTAGAGGGGCAAAAGGTGAGGTCTGGGGGATTACGATACAATCAATTCTAGATAAACTGGATCAAATTGTTGAGGAAAGGGGGACAATTAATGAGTAAGATTGTAACAATGATGCTGGATGGAGTGGAAACTAAAATTGAGGTTAGTGACGAAGCAAATAGCGCCTGGAGCAATAACGGGCCTATAGATGAACCCGTTAGCAATGATTTAACAGACCAGCTTGATAAACTGATGAAAAACGCACGTTATATCATTGATCAGCTTAAAAGCCTGTCACCGGACGAGACGGAGTTAAGTTTTGGAGTCAAAGTCGGTGGAGAAGGTAAGTTATTGTGCTTCGCTGAAGTAAGCACTGAGGCCCAGTTTAATGTGAAGATGACGTGGAAATAAATGGAAATAGGTTGAACGAGGGTCGACTTTTGGAACAGATTTGCTGGACTGTCCCAAAAGTCGACCCTCGTTTTATTCTCAAAGCCTTGCTATTCAAGGGTTCTTCCGTGAGAAGTTATCCGTAAGAATTTGGACATTGATAAGGTACAATAAGTTTCGCAAATTGAAAAGCAGATAAAAAGTGACATGGTTTGCAGCCCTCTGGTAGAATGAAGTCGCGACACACCATTCTGAAAGGAGCGAGCAAACCATGCCTGAAAAGATTGTACAGCTGAATGAGGAAGTAATCAAGGGGCAGCTCAAGGAACTTGTGCGTGGCAGCGTAGAGGAGACACTCAACAAGCTGCTGGAGGCCGAGGCAGAGAAGCTGACCCAGGCTGCCCGGTACGAGCGTAATGAGCAGCGCCAGGGGTACCGGAGCGGCCACTACAACCGGAATCTCACCACTACATCCGGGGACGTTACCCTGAAGGTGCCCAAGCTCAAGGGGATCTCCTTTGAGACCGCCATCATTGAGCGGTATCGCCGCCGGGAGAGCAGTGTAGAAGAAGCTCTCATTGAGATGTACCTGGCAGGCGTATCCGTCCGACGTGTGGAGGATATTACTGAGGCTCTGTGGGGCAGCAAGGTGTCTCCGGCCACCATCAGTGAGCTGAACAAGAAAGCGTATGTCCACATTGAAGACTGGCGGAACCGCCCTCTGCAAGGCGGGCGCTATCCGTATGTCTATGTGGATGGGATCTACCTGCGCCGAAATTGGGGCGGAGAGTTTGAAAATGTGGCCATTCTGGTGGCGATTGCAGTGAATGAGGACGGATACCGTGAGGTTCTTGGTGCCGCCGAGGGGATGAAAGAGGACAAGTCCAGCTGGGTCAGCTTCTTCCAGTGGCTGCGCGGCCGCGGCCTGGACGGGGTTAAACTGGTGGTTGGAGACAAATGCCTTGGTATGCTGGAAGCTGTGTGAGAAGTATTCCCAGAGGCCAAGTACCAGCGGTGTACTGTGCACTTCTACCGCAATGTGTTCTCCGTAACGCCTCGCTCCAAGGTGAAGCTGGTGGCAAAGATGCTCAAAGCGATCCATGCTCAGGAGAGCAAGAAAGCTGCCCGGGAGAAAGCCAAAGCCGTGGTGGAGCAACTGCGCTCTATGAAGTTGAAAGAGGCCGCCAAGAAGGTGGAGGATGGCATTGAGGAAACGCTGACTTACTGCGATTTTCCCAGCGAACACTGGACTCGCATCCGTACCAATAACGTCATTGAACGGCTCAACCGGGAGATCCGCCGCCGCACTCGTGTAGTGGGCAGTTTCCCAGACGGCAACTCCGCCCTCATGCTGGTCTGCGCCCGGCTGCGCCATGTGGCCGGCACCCAGTGGGGCAACAAGAAGTACATGAACATGAAGCACCTGGAGGCTGCCCTTGAGGACGCCTCCATTGCTGGCTGACTTCTCTCATGCCAGGGCCTGCAAACCATTTTGCGAAAATTCCTTGACACTACCGCGCCGGGACAGGGATATGGAGCGGTAAACCGGAAGATACTTCCCATTTTCCAGCAAAAATGATAAAATAAAAGATAATAGGAGGGATTTGAGACGAATGGCTGCGAAATTTGAAGTTTATATTGCAAGCAAAAAATATTCCAGCATTAAAATGTGCGAAGCGATATTTCCTATTGTCGGCAAGATACAATTTTCAGAAAAATGTATTGTTTGGAATGACTGGCTGCCAACTAAAGAAGATGTGTTTTATACGCAAGATGATAAACAAATTGAACTGTTCGTCTTAAATAGTAAAATCGTTTATTTCAATGGAAAAGCAGGCTCTCATATCATTGGAGCAAGGCAATACTTTGAAAATGGCGTGTTCTGTACCGAATTATGGTTTGACACATCTTATTTTCCAGAGTTAGATACCAATATACCAAATGAATTTTGCAATTCTTTTTGCCAGTCAACCAAACAAAATATATTGGAACTGTGTATAGTAGCAGAAATCAAATTCTTTGCCATGGGGACAGAGATGTGTGTTGATTATTCTGAACAATTGGATGAGAGTATCAAAAAAAGCCACAATGTTATGTGCTATTGGAGTAAGAAAGCCAGCAGGGACTAAAGAACAATTACCATAAGCCAAGAGCAGGCTTTAAGGAGGGATAGGTGATGACAAAAAGAGGAAAAAGGCGGATCGTGATATTTTTGTGCGCAGCGGCGGTTATTCTTGTAGCGGCGGGGATCGTCCGGGTCAAGCTACACCCGCCCCGTCCGCTCCATGAGCAGATCGCAGATTATATGTACCATTCCCGCACAGACCCAAAGCTGGAATACCTCGTTGAGAAATATGGCGATGAATTTGTTGCGACAGAGTACGGAAGTATTCAATCTACACGATTTCCGGGGCTGTATGTAAATTTGAGATGGTCGGAGGAAGATCAGACATATATAGACAACTATATTGTCTATTTAAGACGAGAAGATTTATGGGCTATTTTAGCGCCCGCTGTGCAGGAAATTTACGATGATTGCAAAGTATTTATTGCACCTTACACCCCATCTCCTGACTTTGATAAAAACACTACGGCTGAAGAATTACTCACAACTTTTGGTCTGGGACGAAACCCGGTCGTTTCTCTTTGGATTTATACGAAAGATGATACAGCAGGAAAAGACACAGATATGCAGCAATTAACATCAAAGATACAGGCGATGGGCTATTCTGTAGATGTAGGTGTCTATTATCTATCAGAAGAAAACTATGAAGTAGTCAATGAGGACGATTATCTCAATTATAATATTGGTGTGCATCAAGATTTTTATGAATATTTCGAGAACGTTTATATTTATCCAGACAGTTTTGAACTGATTTTAAGTGACTGGAAAGAAGAAAGCAGCAAATAGCACTACACTCCCCCACCTCTGGACACACATTGTCCAGCCAGAAACGGAAAACCAAACACCACCCACCAAGGCGCGGCCAGCAGGCCGCGCCTTTCCCATACCCAAAACTGACCCCCGCTAATTTCCCGTTGTGGAGCTGGCCGTGGCGCTGGGGCACAGTACGCAGACCTGCAAGCGGGCCTTTCTGGAATTGGAGGATGACGGACTGATCCTGCGGGTGCGCTGGGAGATCGGAGCGCCGAACAGGATTTATGTGCTGGTGCCGAAGAAGCGGGATTGAAGGAAATCCTGCGGGACGGTATAATGGAACGTAAGAAATCAGCGCCGCCATACAGCGAAGAACACCGGGAGGCTGCGAGGGAACACAATCTCATAGAAAGGATGAAGAAATAATGGAGAGTTGTTCTTGCGGTAAATATCAATATGGAGATGAAGCAAAACTTCCAGACCCTGCTTGGCAATATGTGAAAGAGGGATTTATGGGTACAGTTTACAAATGTTGCAAATGTGGGTGTTTATGGTTTAAGACTATAAGTAGCGGTATAATTGGAATGCCCATATATATTAAATCAAAACCTGATGCAGACTTTGGAAAGCCAAGTCCAGCTTCAGATGTCAGACTTGAAGATTTACTTGTAAAAAAGTAACGGGATATATAAGAGTGGCAAATATATAAGATTGTGGAACCGGAAAGGGCCGAACGTTGACTGCATCAACGCAGGACAAAGCAACCGGGAGGGGCATAAGTGGGTACTTCAATACATAGCCTGACAGCCATGCATTGTGAAATCTGGGCTGATTTCACGGCAGCTTAAAAAAGAAACTAAATGGATGCCCTGGACTAACTGTTTCCAGTCAGTCCAGGGCGAAAAAATACATCAATAGGCAGGCGTACCGTATCCATAGATCTCAGCGTGTCCAATGGCGTACTGGCGTTCCCGGCAGGCATTGCCTGAATTGCCCTCCACGGTGTAGACGATCCCGCCATCCACCTTTTCCACAATGCCCACATGGTCCGCCGCTCCGTCCTGGCCCTCGTCCTCATCGTCCCAGTCGAAAAAAATCAGGTCGCCGGGGCGTGGCTCATAGTCGCGGTCCTGCCACAGTCCTCTCTCCCGGAACCACTGGATGCCGATGGAGCAGCTTGCGAACCTTGGGATGACGCCGGTGTCCAGATAGCCGCACTCGTTGGCGCACCAGGAAACAAAGCAGGCGCACCAATCCACCCGGCTCTCGAAGCCATACCAGGACCAATAGGGCCGACCGCCTACATTGCCGAGCTGGGAGAGGGCCACTGTTACGATCTCCCTATCACCTGTGCCAATGCCGTATAGAACAGCACTCCACATACCGTTGCTTTCTTCAGCCAGTAACTCCACAAGCATCTCTCGTTGGTCAGCGGTAAAATTGTAGATGTCCGCCATTTCATCCACGGTTTTGTGGGTCACGGTAATATAAAGGGTCGTAGCCGTTACCTCTACTTCTTCCACAATGATGTTGCCCTTTCCATCATCAGTTTCCACGGTTTGGGTAGTGGTCGCCGTTTCTGTCCGGTGGCTTATCTCGTTCATGGCCCAAAATATCTCTTTCAGAAGGTCTTTTTTCCTGTCATCCATCGTAGCGACTTCCTGAGGATTGTCCGGGTCAGTGGTAGCTTTCACGGCATAGACGGCCAACACTTCGGGCCAGACAGCACGGGAGCCGGACAGTTCCAGGCGGTCATGGGCGGCGTTGCTCTCGATTTCTTCCAGCTTGCTCTCGTATTCCAAGTTGATCTCCTGGACAACGGTGGGCATGGTCTGGCCCGTGCCGCTGTCCTCACCAGAAAAGAAGATGCCAAAGGGAGAGGCGGCGATCAGGCCAATCAAGCAGATCACCACAATGGCAAGGATGGCAACCCATCCTCCAGCGGCGATAGCGGTCACCAGCGCCTTAATGGACGCAAGCAGGGCCTTTGTCGCAGCGGATGCGCCTTTTGCAGCGGCTTTTGCGGTGGTGGCGGTAGCCTTTCCTGTGACGCGGGCGGCCTGGGCGGTCGCTCTCGCGGCTCTGGCTGTGGCCTGCGCCGTCTTTGCCGTATGGTCCGCTGTCTTGATGGCGGTTTTCGCCGTGCGTGGAGCAGTCTTGGCGGTATGCTGGGCAGTTTTTATCGTTCTCTGGGCGCGTTTGATGGTGTTCTTCGTGCCCGTGCCTGTGTCCTTTGCGGCCTGCCCCATAGCCTGGGCGGGCTGTTTTGCCGTTTTTACGGGGAGTTCCGCCTGCCGGGGCGCTTGTGTGGCGTTTGGGGTCTTGATCCGCGATGGCCGGTCAGATGGAACAGCCCGATCTCTAATTTGCCGTTTCCGCTCGGCCTGCTTCTTAGCAAAGGCCCGACCTCTCTCTACATAAGAGCTTGTGGTATCTGTTGGATGCTCTATGCTGGCCTGGGCGGATGGACGCTCCGCCATGCGCTTATGATGCGGAAGGCGCTGGTGTTCTGGGGCCGTCCCTCCGCTCCGCTGACCGTCCGGGGCTATACCCTGAGCCGGTTCAGGGGGCTGGGACTGTTCAGCGGGGGGTGTATTCTCTTGGCGCTTTTCTGCCGCCCATTTCTCCCGCTGGCGTTGAAACAGCTTCCGGCCCTGCCGAACCGCCGTTTTCGTGCCGGACGCGGCCACATTTGCCGCGTCGTGGGCAAGGTCATCGGCGGCAAGCTCTGTCTTGTCCACGGCATACTCATTGGGCGTGGCCTGCCGGTCATCCATTAGGGCCTCCGCGTTCTTTTTAGAACGGATGAAGGCGCTTTTCATGCGCTGGCCTACAACAGCGGACTTGTCCAGTACCTTAATGTCTTTACCCTTTTCACGGGTTTTAATTTTGCTTTTGCTCATGGCGTCACACCAATCCGTCTTTTCATCCAACGGTGTTTCCGCTCTGCGGGGGCAACATAGTAGTCCCTGTGGCGCTGGCCCGTCCACACCTGGCCTCCGGCTATGCCGTCAAAAGTAAACCCAGCGGCCAGCAAAGATGCCCCGGTTTCCGATGCCAGCGTATAGGTGATGATACGGTCATAGCCCATATCAAACCCGATACGGCAGCAGGCTCCGTAGAGCTTGGAACAGGCGTTGTCAGTCCCATCCGTGCAGCAGCGCAGGATCTCAAGGGTCAGCCCATCGTCCAGATACCGGGAAACGGGACGGCCACAGATGGCAACGCCGCACAGACGGTCCCCATCATAGCAGGCCACGGCAAATTTACCGCCCACGGGTGGGATGCTGTGCCGGTGATACCGGCCCACATAGTCCCTCGCCGCCCGCAGGTGGCAGGGTTTGATGTTCAGCGGCAATTTACACACCTCCTTTATCCATAAGAAGAGGGCGGGCATCAAGCCCGTCCCCTGGAAAAGCAGCCCTCACCGGGCTTGGTGGTCATCAAGCGGTATAGCTCCGTGTTGTGCGGAAAATGGTTGACGAAAGGCACCAGGGCAGAACCGTATTTGATTAGGCCGCATCCGGCGTCCGCATTGGTGATATAACTCATCTGCTCCTCGGAGATATTCAGCAGATGGGCCAGCTTCTCCCGGTCGCCCGCCGCCTGATTGAGCATGACGATGAACTCGGAGTTACTGAGCATGGTGCTGGCCTGTACGGAGTCCAGAAGATACTCCACATTCTGGGTAATGGCGGTGGGATAGGCGTTACGCTTGCGGAACTGCCGCCACGCGGAGTTGAAAAAGGCGGCGGAAAACTCGTTCTCAAACATCACATGGAACTCGTCGATAAAGACATGGGTGCGCCTGCCCTTCTTCCAGTTTAAGGTGACGCGGTTGAGCATGGTATCGGTGATGACCAGATGGCCGATGGGCTTCAACTGTTCGCCCAGGCCGTGGATGTCGAACACCACCACCCGCTTGTCCAGGTCCACGGTGCTGTCGTGGCCGAAGATGTCCAGGGAGCCGGTGGTGAACAGCTCCAGCGCCAGGGCGATCTCCCGCGCTTCCGCCTCCGGCTGTTCCATCAGCTTTTCACGGAGAGCGGCGAGGGTGGGAACTGTACCGTTCTGCTCCGCTTCTTCATACAAGTCCCCCGTGCAGCGGTCAATGATGGACTTCTGCTTGGCACCCACACCTTTGGGGTCGATGCGCTCCACCAGGCCGCTGACCAGCTCCTGGTGCTTGCTCTGGAACTCCTGCATCATCTGGCCCCGCTCGCTGTCGCGGATTCCCTGCCGGATGATGTTCCTCGCGGTCTGGGCCGCCACCCGGCCGAACTGCTTGGTGTCCAGCTTAATGCCCACAAAGCCCCCCACCTCTGCCATGGGATCAATCTCCTTGGCCGCCTCCAGCAAAATCTCCCGGTCGGGGTTCTCCACCTCGTCCCGGACCTCCTTCTTCAGGTACACGTCAAACCGCCCGGTAGAGGCGTCCAAATCGATCTCCACGTCCTCGTTGCCGAAGGACTTCACCACGCGGATGCCGCCGAGCGAGTCCTGCAGCCGCGCGTTGATGTCGGCCATCTTCCTGCGGTTCTCGGTGAACACGACGCGCTTTCGGTAGTTGCGCCACAGCGCGTAGGCGGCCATGAGGACGGTGGCCGCCAGCATGACGGCCGTGAGCGGCACGTTGACGAGGAACAAAAGCGCAAAGGACCCCGCTATCTTGAGCACGCACACGAACAGGTTCTCCGGCCCGTGGTGGGCGAGCTCCGAGATGTCGAACAGGTCGGTGAGCAGCCGGCTCATCATCTCGCCGGTGTTGTTGCGGTCGTAGTAGCTGAAGG
>ERZ780150.1485-NODE-1485-length-15156-cov-3.614794_pt1 | contig 15156 bp, 25 predicted proteins | sample MGYA00511019_ERZ780150 | MGnify/ENA primary metagenome ERZ780150 (study PRJEB29588, sample SAMEA2151633) | human gut metagenome | biome: human gut; feature: human-associated habitat; material: faeces | place: Denmark | collected 2008/2010 ...
AAGCCTACAAGGATATGGAACAGTGGGGCAATTATTTAAAGATTTTGTTTATAACATACATTATGTATTAAAGAAACATTTAGTAATTATATTCCATATAGTAGAAGATAAACAAGATGAAGAAACTAAACTTAGAATTTTAGTAGAAGGAAGTACAAAAAATACAATATGGCAAGAAATGGATATTGGTGGTTTTATAGAAAAAAGAAATGGTAAAAGAGAAATAGGCTTTGAACCTTGCGAAAGGTATTTTGCTAAGAGAACGCAAGGAATAAAAGCTAAATATCTTATTCCAGAATTAGCAGATGGAGTATCAGGGGACTTTTTAACAAAATTATTTGCAGAAATGGATAATTATACAAAAGAAGTAGGAACAAAAATGCAAGAAGAAAGAAAACAATGCGAGGAACTTGTAAAAAAATATTCAGAAATTATAAGCAACATGACAGTAGAAAATGTAAATGACGTAATGGAACTAATTAAGTCAATAGATAACCATATCTTAACAAGTGAAAAGGAAATAAAAGCACATTTTTCAGAGAAGATAAAAGAATTAAACTTGGTATGGAACAAAGAAAAACAACAATATGAGATGAAACAAGAAAATGTATCAGAAGAAGATATGGCTAAAAAGATGGTAACTTTTATGAAGGTCGCTCAAGATGTTATAAAAGAAGTAGAAAAACAATATGAATTTACATGTCCTTTATGTGGTGGAGATGCTATAGGGGGGAAAGCAAGTATAAACAATCATATTCATGCAAAATGTAACAAATGCAATTTCAGTATCATGCAATAAAAGGAGGGAGGCTAAATGGCTAAAACATATATTACTCCTACTCTTTTAAACAGTTGGTCTTACTGTATCAAAAATGGTACACTAGAAGATTTTATAAAAGTGTTAAATAAAGAAAAGTTTGAGCCAAATGAAAGTATATTAAAAGGTTTTGAATACGAAAGATATATGCAAGAAAACTATGAAGAAACATTAAATGGAGCATATCAAGTAAAGGTTAGTAAAGAATATGGAGATTATTTGTTATATGGAATTGTAGACTGTTTAAAAAATGGAATAATCTACGATTATAAATACACTAAAAACTATGATGTAGGTAAATTCTTTAATAACCACCAAACATTGATGTATTTAGAAATGATACCAGAAGCAAGTAAAATGGTGTATTTAATAACGAATAAGTTTGATGAAGAACCACGGTAACATATTCAGAGAAGAATACACAAAAGATATGTTCCCAGAAACAATAGAAAGTGTATTACATAAATTTGAACAATGGCTAAAAATATACAACTTATATGATTTATATGCAGAAAAATGGAAATGTAAATATTAGGAGAAAATTATGGAATTTGAAAAATTATATATGTTTAATCCTTTTACAATTCAAAATGCAGATAGCCAAAAAATAGCAGAAACATATAGTAAATTACAAAATGAGATTGCAGAAAATGCAGATACAGGATTTTTAATATCAAAAAACATAGAAATATATGCAAATATGAATTACCTAATAGGAGAAATGATAGCAAGAATACAACAAGAATATGACACATTAAAAAGTGATATTTCTATACAAGAAAATAAACAAGTATATATGCAAAGAAAACAATGGCAAGAAACACAAAAAGAGAAACCACCAGCAATGAGTTATTTTGAAGCAATGGCAAAAGAATATGTAAAAGAAGATAGTAAGAAATTAGCAGAATTAGGAGCTAGACTGTTTAGATTTAAAAAAGCATATGAAAGTATAGACAGTAAACAAAATGCTCTAAAAAAGAAAATAGAAGCAATCAGGTATGAGATATGATAGTAAAAGATTTAAGAAATTCATTTAATCCAGTACCAAAGTTTGGACAGAAAAAGACAAAACAGGACAGTAAAAAAGAAAAGAAAAAAGACTTCTGTATAATGCCAAAAAACAATTCTTATAGTACGGTAAGAACAGAAGTATATTGTGAAAGACACGAGTTTTATTTTTCAAGGGCTTATAGACAGAAAAGTATAGATGATGGGTTGATAGTATTTCTGACGAGGAAAGACCATCGTGGCACGAATGGAGTACATGGAAAGAATGGAGACAAACTAAATAGAAAACTAAAAAGATTAGCGGGAAAAGCATGGACAAGTTATTACAACAAAACAAAAGAAGAATTTATTAAAAGATATGGAAAAAGTAATTAAGATTATTAGCAACAGGGCAGGACATAAGTAACTGCCCTTAAATTTTACAAAAGGAGAAAAAATATGACTTATATAGATTTGATAAATGCCTTTGAGAAATGGCTCGAAACCAATTACTTGCAAAGTTCATCGCAGTTATTGTGGTATAAGTTAATTGCCTTATTTAACAAGTGTGGGTGGAGCGAGTGGATTACAGTAGATAACCATAGACTAATGAGCATGATGCAAATGAATAGTGAAAAAACACTAATAAGGTGCAGAGATAAATTAATAGAAAATAAACTATTTGAATATGAAAAAGGAACAAAATCAAAACCAAACAAATATAAAATATCTACTGTAAATTTTACAGTAAATAATAAAAACACTGTAAAAAATACAGTAAATATGACAGTAGATATGGGAGTAGATGTGGGAGTAGATGTGTCCAACATAAATAGACTAAGACAAGAGAAAGATATTTATATTAATTTATTTAATAAATATAAAAAGCAAATCGAAGAACAACCAAATCGAAAAATACAAATTATAGGAGAATTACAAAAAACAACAGATTACGAAATGCTATCTTTTGAAGAACAGGATCAAATATTTTACGATTTAATGAGTTCGGATATAAAAACAATATAAAGGAGTGGTAACAAATGAACAATGAGTGTGAAGAAACAAGAAGAGAAGCAAATGAAAAAGTAAATAAAACTAAAAGAGAAATACAAGTATTAACAATACTAAGTGAACATGAAGAAGCAACAGCAAAACAAGTAGCAAGATATATGGCTTATAGAGGTTATACAAAAGATATAGATTATAACCATGCTAGACCAAGACTAACAAAGTTGCTAGAAAATAGAGAAGTATGTATTGTAGGAAAAGAGTTAGATACAGAAACAAATTGTAAAGAAGTAGTCTATAAAATAACCGAAAAAGGAAGAAAAAGACTATGAAATTAGGAGGAATTTATGACAAAAGAAACAATTATAAACAAATGGAAATTAGGAGCAAGTAAATTTTCTATTGCAAAAGATTATATGCAAGAATATAACAAACAGGCAAAAATAAGAAAAGAGCCTAAGATAACAAAAGACCAAGCCCTTGCCTATGTAGAGCCTATTATATTCGAATATGAAACAAAAGATTGGAAGTGATAGAGTGAACAAAATAGAAATTCCTTTTAGACTGCCTAGCTTGAATCAATATATAAACGAATGTAGAAAAAATAGATATGCTGGAGCTAGTATGAAAAAAACAGTAGATAGAGATATAGGCTATTACATAAATAAATTGCCACAATACAAAAATCCAATTAAGATACATTTTACTTGGGTAGAAGAAAATAAAAGAAGAGATTTAGATAATGTGTGTTTTGCTAAAAAATTCATACTAGATAGTATGGTAAAGGCAGGAAAATTAAAAGATGATAACAGGAATTATGTAGTAGGATTTAAAGATGATTTTAAATATGACAAAACAAGTAAAGTAATATTAGAGATAGAGGAGGTAACCAATACAAAAGACTAAATATTATAACAAAGAAACCTATGAAATAGAAAGCAAAATAAAAGAAGCATTTGTAATTTTAATAGTATTTATTTTAGGACTATTTATAGGACTGTTAGTAAATAATTTAGAATTAAAAAATAAAGATAAAGAAATAAGAAAATACCAAGTGGAGATAGACAGTTTAAAGGAAAGTATCCATTTATTAGAGAAAGAGGTGTGAAAATGGATTTAGATGATGAAGAATTAAAAGCGACAAGAAAATTAAATGGAGTAGATAAAACAGCAGATGAGATGTTTGAGGAAATAGGGTACAAGAAAATTGTTGAACACGAATTTGTAGAGCCAGAAAATGGCGAAGAAACAAAGCTAATTTTATATAAAGATGAGATTAAAGGGACAGAAATAGAATTTTGGAATGACAAGACAATAAGCAAGACAATAGAATATGATGCAAGTTATATAACAATGCAAGAACTAAAAACAATAAGTAAGAAATGTGAGGAACTAGGATGGATATAGAAGAAGCGATAAAAATAATGGATAAAATGATAAAAAGTTATATAGAAGCAGACGAGTGTGGGCTATCGAACGATGATTTTAAGTATGAAATAGAAGCAATGCAAACAGTCTTAAATATGCTAAAAGAAAAAAGATATATGAAAAACAAAATAAATAAGTTAGAGCAAAAATCAAATATATTAGATAAAATAACAGATAAATTAAAAGAAGATAGAGAAATATTTGATAAATGCAGAAAGATACATGAAATGTATTCGCCAAGCGAAGAAAGAATGAATACTAAATATTATTATACAGTAGAGCTATTAAATATCATAGAAGGAGAAAAGAAATAATGGAAAAAATAACATTAGATGATTATGTATTAACAAATTTGAACTTAGAAAAACATTGTTTTTCTATAAGATTAAAGAATAGTAAAGAATATATTGTATATCACAGGAAGCCAAGAGGACAAAAAACAATTTATTTTATAATAAAAGATAATAAAGAAATGTTATTAGATGAAGATGTTAAAAAATGTTATTTATCAGAAGTAAGAATATATAACCGAGTAGGAATTTAAAATAAAGCTAATACTAACAAAGAGGTGTTAGTGTTGACAGGTAAAGAAATAATCCAAAAATGGAAAACAGGACTAAGTAAAAACAACTTAGCAAAAATATATAAAAGAGAATACAATATGCAAATAAGAAATATAAGAGCAACTCCAAGACACAGACATGATGGGAAATTTATAACGAATTACGAAAGCTTAGCACATATAGAAAGAGTAATATATAGGTATTTGGAAGTAAGGAGGAGGAAACAATGATAACTAAAGAACAATTTTGTAAAATAATTAAAAGATTAAGAGAATATAATGACCTACAAGATAAAATACAACAATTATTCAGAGACAATATAGATAATCAAGAAATGGATTTTATGAATGCAGGAAGCATATGTGTAGGACATGAAACAATAGTAGTAGAATTATTAGAAAATATGTTTAAAGACAAAGATATAATAAGTTGGTGGATATATGAACAAAATTATGGTAGAGATTTTAGTTTAGGAGATCTAGAAGCAGACGGAGTAAAAATAGACTTAACAACACCAGAAAAATTGTATGATTATTTAATAAAACAAATGGAGAGAGAATAAATGCAAACAATAGAAAAAATTCTTAGCATAGGAAGTGAGTGATAAAAAATGAGAATACCAAAAGTAATAGGAAAAAATAATAGACAATACATATATGTGCAAGAATATCCTAATTTCATATTATATAGAGATATGCTAACAGGAGCAAAAGAATGTTTTACATATCAAGAATTAGGATTAGTTAAGGACAAAGGAATTATGAAAGGTTTTAAATTAAATCCAGAGAAAGTAAAGAGGTAGGAGGTACGAAAGAGTGAGATTAAGTCAAGAAGAAAAGAGAAAAACAATAGCAGATTTAAGAAAATACCCAGATTGGATTGTTAGAATAGAAACAGTAGGATTGGGTGGACAGCCCGTGTGTTTGGGAGGATTTTGGCAAGATGGATTTGAAAATAAAGATTATAGACACTCTATAATAGAAGATTTCATGGAATATGAAGAAGAGGTTGTAAGAAAAATATTTACAATAGAAAGAGTTTTTGAAAGATTACAAGGAGATATGAAAGAAATTATACGATATAGATATTTATTACCTGGGAATGAGCCTAAAGATATTGAAGAAAAATTAGGCATTTCAGAGCGTACATATTTCAGATTACAATATCAAGCTTTACTATGTTTTGCAAGAGCATTAGGACATATAAAATAAATGGCAGTATTTTGGCAGAAATTTGGCAGTTTTGTGGCAGTATTTCGTAGACAAAGTGGCAGTGTCAAGGTATAATTACAGTAGAGTTAAAAGTGTGTCAAGAAGAGGCACCCCTAATTTATTTAATTAATAAAAAACAAGAGCAGATGTTAGTATTAATGTCTGCTTTTTTTAGTTATTATATTTGGTTTTCAACAATTACTAACTATCCAATATATAGTTAAAGAATTGTGAAATAAATGTGTAGTGGTGGAATAGGTAGACACTAAGCTGACGAGTTAGGTCGGGCGTTGTTATCGGCTCATGTTGGGTGCAAATCCTAACCTACACAAATTACCTATCTGCCAAGAGTAGAAAAGGTTTCTGGAAATGCACTGCCCAGAGGCAAATAGCCTTTGCATACTAGTTGGCAATAGTGCAATTCCTGTATATGCTTTCTTAGTTTAACTGGTAAAATGGTAGTCTTGTAAACTACAGTAGTAAGTTCAAGTCTTACAGAAAGCACCACAAAATAAAAATCGGAGGAAATCTAAAATGAAAAGAAAATGGACTAAAGAAAGTGCAGAAAGATATATAAAAACAGCTAAAGAAAAAGGATTAAAATATTGGAGTGCAAAAGACTTTTTAAGAAACCATAAAACAATGCATTCTATAATTTAAGGAGAAGAAATATGGAAAACATATATGAAACATACACAAGAACAGTATGTGCAAATTGTAAAAATAAAAAAGAATGCCAAGAAGAGCTAAGAAGAAGAATAGATAATACTATAAAATGTGATAAATATGAAAGAGAAAGCAAAAATGAAGGCTACAAAAAGCAAAAGCAGATAACTGCTAAAAGAAATAAAAGTTTAATGGAAATTTAAGGAGAAAATATGTATAAAAAACTGGATGTGAAAATTATTTTAAAGCAAAGTTTTTTTCAGGAAACAAATGGGGAATACCCGAGATTGAAAAAGAAATTATTGAAAAGGAACAAATAAATAATTTAGAAGCGATACCATTTAATTATGCCAAGACAACAAAGGAACTGTCTGACAAATTAATACACTTCTTTATAGATGACTATCAATTTGAGAGACTGTGGAATAATCCAGATAAATATTTAAACATTTTAAATAAAGCTAAATATGTATTAACTCCAGATTTTAGCTTATATAGAGATATGGATATTGTAATACAAATGTATAATACTTATAAAAATAGATGGATAGGTGCATATTTGCAATCTGAAGGAATAAATGTAATTCCAACAATTAGCTGGAGTACGGAAGAAAGCTACAATTTTTGTTTTGAAGGAGTAGAAAAAGAAAGTGTGGTAGCTATTGCAACATATGGAATTTCAAAAGATGAAGAGGCAAAAAAACTATTCTACAAAGGATATGAAGAAATGAAAAGAAGAATAAATCCAAAACTTATTTTATGTTATGGAGAAAAAATAGTACCAGATGAATGTTTGAAATTAAAAACATTTGGAGAGAAGAAGTGGAGGAATTGAAAATGGGAGGAAGAGGAGCAAGTGGGTCTAGAAGTAATGCTGGAGCAATAGGAACAAAAAAACCATTAGAAGTAGAAAATTTAGGACAGAAACATATGCAAGGAAGAACTACTTGGGAGAAAAATATATTTGAAGCTAACATAGTGCCAGATGAAAAAGGAGTTATAGATATTCAATATCCCAAAATGGACTTTGAACAAATAAGCAGAAACAAGGTAAAAGCAACTACAAAGTTAAAGGCAGGAATAATAGAAAATAAAAAAGGATATGAGGAACATAATATAAATTGGGACAAAGTAACAGAAGTAAGAGGAAAGACTTACGATATAAAAGACTTAATAAAAAAGAAAGGGTTTAGATGGAATAAAGAAAAAGGATCTTGGACGAAATAAGGTATAAAAATGGAACAAACAGTAAATTTAACAGGATAACAGAAAAAAGAATTAATAAAAAACAAGTAAGTAAAATATTAAGATTATTTAAGGAGAAAATACAATGTTAACAATTATACTAGGAATAATATTAAGTCCGATAATTATAATATGTGGATTTATAAGTATATGTCTTATATATGCAATACTAAGTTATATAGCAGATACAATCATTAAAAGTATAGAAACAATAAAAAAGGAGCTAAAAAAGTAGGTGGAGGTTGATGGCGAATGAGAAAAACTTAATACCTTTTACAAGTAAACAAAGCCGTGAGGAAGCCAAGAAAAACGGTAGTAAAGGTGGCAAAAAATCTGGAGAAGTAAGAAGAAATAAAAAAGCAATGAAAGAAACAATGAAAATGCTTTTAAGCTTAGACATGCCAGAATGTGAAGGAAAAGAAGAACTTAAGCAATTAGGACTACAAGAAGAAGATTTAACATTACAAGCAGGAATACTTGCAAATCAAGTAAAAAAGGCACTAGCAGGAAACCTTGATAGTGCTAAATTTGTAAGAGACACTTCAGGAGAATATATTGGAGCAGAAGAAGAAAAAGAAGAAGTCGAAAAATATAAAGTATCTATTCCTGCTAAAGATTTTCCACCAGCCTTTATAAACATATATAGAGATATACTAAATAGAGAACATTTGGAATATTGGTTAGAAGGTGGAAGAGGAAGTATAAAATCAACCTTTGCAAATCAAATTTTAATAGATTTATTAGAAAATAATCCTAAAATGTGTGCAATTATTATTAGAAGATATACTAATACATTAAGAGATTCAGTATATGCACAAACAGAATGGACAATTTCTCAATTTTCAGAGACATTTATTGGTTTACAAGATGACTATAATTTTAAGGTAAGTCCATTGGAAGTAACTAAAATATCCACAGGACAAAAAATATATTTTAGAGGAACAGACGATGCAGGAAAAATAAAATCAATAAAACCTCCAAAAGGAATGTATATAGGAATAATTATTTATGAAGAGTTTGACCAAATACAAGGAATGGCAACAGTAAGAAAAATAAACCAATCTATAGTAAGAGGTGGAGAAGATTTTGTTCAATTATATGTTTATAACACCCCACCAAGCAGACAACATTTTGTGAATAAGGAAAAAAGGATAGAAAAGAAGAATAGAATAGTATATTTAACAGATTATAGATCTGCCCCAAAAGAATGGCTGGGACAGGCTTTTATTGATGAGGCAGAATTTACCAAAGAAACTAATCTTAAAATTTATGAAAATGAATATTTAGGACTAGAAACAGGAGAAGGAACAAATGTATTTGAAAATTTAGAAATAAGAGAAATAACAGATGAAGAGATATCACATTTTGATAGATTATACAAAGGAATTGACTGGGGTTGGTATCCTGATCCATTTGCTTATAACAATATGTATTTTGATATGGCAAGAAGAACATTATATATATTCGACGAGTTTCACGCAAATAAAATGAGCAATGAAGCAACATGGAATGCATTAAAAGAAAAAGGCGTGACAGAAGATGATTATATAACAGCAGATTCAGCAGAGCAAAAATCTGTTGCAGACTATAAATCTTATGGAGCATATATAAGAGGAGCAATAAAAGGACCAGGAAGCGTTGAATATAGTATGAAATGGTTAGCAACATTAAATAAAATAGTAATAGATCCAGTAAGATGTCCAAAAACAAGAGAAGAATTTGAATGTTATGAATTAGAAAAAGATAAAGATGGAAATGTAATAACAGGATACCCAGACAAAAACAATCATCATATAGACGCCGTAAGATATGCACTAGAAGAAATTTGGAGAAGAAAGGGACAATAATGAATATATTTAGTTGGATAAGAGGAGCGATAAAAAAGATGTTTAGTAAAAATAATATAGAAGATTCATTGCGAGTTAATATAGCAGTTTCAGCAGAGTTAGAATCGAAAATTCAAAAATGGGAGCAAATGTATAGAAACAAAGCTGAATGGATCAATGAAGATGTTAAAAGTTTAGAGTTACCATCTGCAATAGCGAACGAATTTGTAAGATTAACTATGGCAGAATTTAGAACAAATATAACGGGTGGAGCAAGAGCTAAATACATAAAAAATATATATGATTATGCTATAAAAGAATTACCAAATAATCTTGAATATGGAAATGCAAAAGGTGGATTAATAATAAAACCATATGTAAAGAATGGAAGAATATTTGTAGAATTTATCCAACAAGGTTATTTTTACCCCGTAGAATATGATGATACTGGTAAAATAACTAGTGCTATATTTGTAAGTCAAAAAGTAAAAGGAGAAAATATTTATACTAGATTAGAATATCACGCATTAAAAGGAACTAGCTATTATATTATAAATAAAGCTTTTAAAAGTAAGGATAAGAACGATTTAGGCGATGAAATATCATTAAATTCAATAGAAGAATGGAAAATGATAGAACCTGAAACAAAAATAGATAATATAGAAAAACCATTGTTTGCTTATTATAAAACTCCAATAGCTAATAATATCGATACAAAGTCTCCTTTAGGTATATCTGTATATGCAAAAGCAGAAAATTTAATAAAAGACGCAGATATACAATATGGAAGAACTATGTGGGAGTATGAAGCATCAGAGAAAGCAATATATGCAAGTACAGAAGCCTTAAAACAAAGAAATGTAAATGGTAATAGTTTATGGGAAATTCCAAAATTAAAAGAAAGACTATTTAGAACAGTTGATATTGTAAAAGCAAATGGAGAAGAATTGTTTCATGATTATAGCCCAGAAGTTAGAGACGAGGCATTTTGGAGAGGTTTGAATAAAATACTTGAAAGAATAGAGTTCAACTGTATGTTAGCATACGGAACTTTGTCTGAACCTACTTATTCTGACAAAACAGCAACGGAAATAAAATCTAGTAAGCAAAGAAGCTTCACGGCTGTAACTAGAATGCAAGAAAATTTGCAAGATACTTTAGAGGATTTACTTTATGTAATAGATGTTTTAGTTACATTATATAATTTAGCTCCAGCAGGTACATATCAAGCAAGTTTTGAGTGGGGAGATAGTGTATTAACAGACACAGAAAAAGAGCAAATATTACAAATGCAAGAAGTAAATGCAGGATTAAGAAGCAAAGTGAGATACATAATGTTTAGATATGGGTTAACAGAACAACAAGCACTTGAAGAATTAGAAAGAATAAAACAAGAAAAAATGAATAATCAAGAGGCTTTTGGATTTAGTGAGGAATAATATATGCTAACAGAACAAGATTTTATAAAAATAGAAAAACAAGCCATTGGAATATATCAAGATTTAGAACTACAAATAATAGAGGAAATAGCAACAAGAATAGCTAATTTTGGATATGCTAATACAGTAGTTCTAAATGATATTAAAATAGCGAAAGAAATGGGGTTTTTATATCAAGATATAGTAAGATTGGTAGCAGAATATAATAATACAAGCTTTGAGGAAATTAATCGCATATTTTACGAAGCAGGAGAAAAAAGCCTAAAATTTGACGATAAAATATATAAAGAAGCAGGATTAAATCCAGTACCTTTAAAATCAAGTAAGAGTATTAAACAAATAATGAATGCAACTATTTTAAAGACGGCAGGAAATCTCCAAAATCTATGCATGACAACTGCAAATACATCACAAACACAATTTTACAATGCAATAAACAGGGCATATATGGAAGTGAGTACAGGAGTAAAAAGCTATTCGCAAGCTATAATAGATGTAATAAGCGATATAAGTACACAAGGAGGATACATAGTATATCCAAGTGGGAAAAGAATGAGCATAGAAAGTGCAGTAAGAACTAATATAATAACAGGAGTAAATCAAACTTGTGGAAGATTACAAGAAACAAGAGCAAATGAACTTGATTGGGATTTGATGGAGCTTACAGCACATAGTGGAGCAAGACCAGAACATGCAAACTGGCAAGGAAAAATAGTTTCACTGAGTGGAAAAAAGGGATATTTAAGTAAAAAGGATATAGGTTATGGAGAAGCAACAGGATTTAAAGGCATAAACTGTAGGCATGATTGGTATCCGTATTCTAAAGGCAGTATTAGAACATATACTCAAAGACAATTAGACCAATGGAAAAATGAAAAAGTGATATATAATGGACAAGAATATAGTAAATATGAAGCAACGCAATTACAAAGAACAATGGAAAGACAAATAAGAGATGATAAAAAACAATTAGCAGGATTAAAAGGTATTCTAAATTCTAAAGAAAATAGCTCAGATATAAATGACAATAAACTTATTTTAGAAACGAAAACAAATTTCTCAAAACGTTCATTAATTTATAAAACGCATCAAAATGAGTTAGACGATTTTATAAAACAAACATCATTAATTAAAGATAATAGCAGATTATATATAGGAAATCAGGATAAAAATATTAGTACACAAATAGCTAAAGTAACTAAAATAGCTAATCAGTATAATAATAGTGATATTATAGGAAGTAAAGTAAATGGAGTAAAAATAACAGAAATTGGAGAACATATAATATCAAGGACTTATGCTAGAAATGTGACATTTGAAGATGTACAAGACACATTGAAAAATCCAATAGGATATGGTACAATTAAAGAAGATTCAAAAGGTAGAAAGAGTTTTTATGTGTATGGCAGAAAAATAACAATAGCAGTTAATCCGGAAACAGGGAAACTTGCAACAGTCAGGCAAACAAGTAGAAGGGAAAAGAAAAAATATGGAGTTGAAGAATAGATTAAAACAAGAAGAAATAGACTTACTAAATATGGTTGGAATAAAAATAAAAGATGGTAAGTATACAATAGACGAAACGGGAGATATTATAGAAAAATTAGATAGTGTAATTCAAGAAAATTTAAATGAAAATGGTGATATGACAGAGAAAACAATAGAATATGAAAGTATACAAGACAAGATACTAGAATTTGAAAAAGAAATTTAATGTTAAAAGATATGTTTTAATAAAGAGCTAAAAATAGCTCTTATTTTTATGCTCCGAAATGAGAATAAACTATAAAACAAATAATTAATAGGCATTCAATTGAGAATGTCTATTTTTTATACAAAAATTCGACTATATGCAGGTCGTGAATAAGTGCATAACTACATCGAGAGGAAAACTCGTAAAAAGTCGTAGTAGTAGAAAGGAAACATTATGAAAAGAAAATTTTTAGAAGATTTAGGGCTTGAAACAGATGCTATTGAAAAAATAATGGCAGAAGCAGGAAAAGATGTAACATCTTTAAAGGCTAGAGTAGATGATTTGACTGAACAAATAAATGTTAAAGAAACTACAATAGCAGAAAAGAATAAGAAAATAGCTGAATTTGAAAAAGTAGATGTTGAGGCTATAAAGGAAGAACAATTTAATTTGGGAAAAGCAGAAGGTTCTAAAGAAATTGAAAATTTTAAAAGGCAAAATGCATTAGAAAAGGCTTTATCAAACTATAAAGCCAAAGATACTAGCATAATCAATAAAATGCTAGATATGGAAAAGGTTAAATTTAATGACAAATATGAGATTACAGAAGGATTAGAAGAACAAATTAAGAAAATCCAAGAAACACATGATTATTTGTTCGATAGTGATAAACCTTTACCAAGTTTTTCAGATACTACTCCAGGTACAGAAAACAAAATAATAAGTGGAAATCCTGATGAAATGGATTACAACACATATAAAAAATGGAGAAAAGAAAATATTTAGAGAAAGAAGGAATTTAATATGGGAAACAAAATATTAACACCACAAATAATAGCAAATGAAGCTTTAATGGTATTAGAATCAAACTTAACTATGGCTAATTTAGTACATAGAGATTATTCAAGGGAATTTGTAAATGTAGGAGATACAATAACAGTAAGAAAACCTGCTAAATTTGTAGCAAAGAATTTTATAGGAGAAACAGAAGAACAAGAAATTTCGGAGGGTTCTGTTCCAGTAAAAATGGATAGATACAGAGATGTAACAATACCAATAACATCTAAAGAAATGACATTAGACATAAAAGATTTTAGTGAGCAAATAGTAAAACCTGCTTTAAGTTCTATCGCACAAGCAGTAGATACAGACTTATTAACAGTAGGTATTGAAAAAGCAGGTTCAAAAGTAGAAGTATCTAAAACACCTACTATTGTGGATATTGCAAATGTTGCTAAAGCATTAGACAACAAGAAAGCACCAAGAGATAATTTAAGAAATTTAGTGTTAGCAGTAGATACATTATATAAATACAATACATTAGATAACTTTGCAAAAGTATCTTATAAAGGAGATTCAGAAGCTTTAAAAGAAGCAGAAATAGGAAAAGTATACACAATGAATACATTTATGTCTCAAAATGCTCCACAAAATAATTCTACTACACCAGGAACAGTAACAGCATATAAAGTTACTTGTACTAAAGGAGCAACACAATTTGCTATTACAAATGGAAATGCACAAACAGCAACAATAGAAAAAGGAGACAAATTAATAGTTAATGGATATTTATTTGAATGTGCTGAAAAAGTAACATTAGCGTCTGGAAATGGAACATTAAAAGTAACAGAAAAAATACCATTTGCTTTAAGCAATGCAACTGATGCAGTAATAATAAACAAAGCACATTCACTAGGATTCCATAGAAATGGATTAGCTTTAGTAACAAGACAATTAGAATTACCACAAGGGGCTGCTAAATCAGCAATAGCAAGTGCAAATGGATTAGCAGTAAGAGTAGTCTTTGATTATGATTCTAAAACAAAAACAGATAAAATAGTAAAGGAGATAGGAAATATGCCTTTAGCAGAAAATTCCAAGGAATTGGAATGGATTCGCAGATACCGTCTGATAGACGACACCTTTATGCGGGTAGTATTTATGAATCCGCAGTGCACAGAGCTGCTGATTCGCTGCATTTTACAGAATCATGACCTGAAGGTTCTGAAGGTAGAATCTCAAAAGGAATTAAAAAACCTTCATGGACGCTCGGTTGTACTGGATATACTTGCAGCTGATACTGCGGGGATCTATTACGATATAGAGGTTCAGCGTGCAGATCCGGGAGCGGCCCCCAAAAGGGCGAGATATAACAGCAGCCTGCTGGATTCATACATCTCGAAACAAAAAGAAAGATATGAGGATTTGGCAGAAAGCTATGTTATTTTCATCACGGAGAATGACTATTTCGGAGAAAAGTTTCCTATGTACCA
>ERZ780150.1488-NODE-1488-length-15127-cov-11.535496_pt1 | contig 15127 bp, 11 predicted proteins | sample MGYA00511019_ERZ780150 | MGnify/ENA primary metagenome ERZ780150 (study PRJEB29588, sample SAMEA2151633) | human gut metagenome | biome: human gut; feature: human-associated habitat; material: faeces | place: Denmark | collected 2008/2010 ...
TTAGCTGACTTGTGCGTAACCTTTTCAGTTACGAACGTGTCGCACTTTTTCCTGCTCCGACTGCGTGTGCAAGAAGCGTATTTCCTCCGTAAAGGATATGGGCAACCGCATTTTTCTGATGTTCCCTGAGTTCAATTTCAGGGTTCATACCATTGAATATGATATGACTTCCATCATACTCACGAGGTCTGACGCTATTGAATTTCTCATTATAGGATTTGCAAAGCCTTTCCCTTCGTTCAGGGTCAGACCATATCCAGTCCTGAAATTCCTGCTTAATCATTTCCTGCTTCGACTGAGCAATCGCTGTTTCCTTTTTATTCAGGACAGCTTTTTTCTTTCCCTCATCATCTTCGATATAATCAAAGATACGCACATCTTTTAAGTTCAGTGTTTCCTCGATAATCTTATAGGCATTGATGCGGGAAGTTCCGTAAGTGTTATATGCCCTTACATTTCCTTTGTCGTAAGATTTGCCCTCAATATTCCACTCACTCGTAAATGGGGAGAAGTGAACTTTGATATTCCACTGTGCATAGCGTGGTGTTTCAAGCAAATGAAAGATAAACTCCTGCACATCGTCCGGTGGCAACCAAGTTGCACCAAGTCGCACGGAAATTTCACTTGCAGTCAGGTCTTTCGGCTGCACCTTTTGAAGTGCTTCTACATTGACCTTATAATCTTCCGGATAGAGTTCTGCCGAGTTCTTTGCAATCCTCAGCTTTTCCCTGACATTACCCGAAAGGTATTCATCAGCCATCAGATACTTCGGTTCGTAAGAATTTCCATACTCATAAAGCGGGTTTAAGAAGATAACACCCTTTAAGTCCTCAAAGATTTCATTCTCCGATTTACCGGAAATCCCCATCATATAGTCCATATCAATCGTGGCTTTTTCTCCAAGAGATACCGCCAACGCTTCACTTGCCGTATCAACAGAAGTAACCGGAGTATGCGGCTTAATTGTCCTCTTAGAAAACATATCAGCCTTACGCTCCAGTTCTCCGTCCTCTCCGATTATCTCCAATGCGGAAAGCAAAGAGAATGAACTATCCTGCGAGAAAGCAGAAGTATTTGCACGGCTGTTAATGAGTCCGTACTTACCTGAAAAGGTATCATAAAGTCTGTTTAATCGCTTCTGCTCCGCTTTGATTTCGCTGTCAGGGTAATCTTCTGTCTGCAATTCAATCAGCGTTCTGACGGAATTTCTAATAGCAATCATACCCTTAATTCGGTTCTCTGCGGTTGCCGACACTTCCACCGGAGTCATACGGGAATTTTCACGATAGTAGATTTTATCGTCTACCAACGTATAGGAAAAGTTTCTCACTGTCGGGTCTGCCGGAATAGAATTATCTTCCTCCTCCAGTTCTTCCTCAGTTTCATATTCCGTGATTTCTCCGTGAATGTTTGCTACTGCTTCATCAAGCTGTGCTGCAAGGTCTGCATTTTCATACGGCACACAAGTTGCTTCCATACCGAAACGCCCCGATACCATTTTCATTTCTCCAAGTATCATTTCGGGGTGCTGCACAAAATAAGAGTTCATCTTAATTCCGTTCTCATCGGTATCAAGATGAACCCAATCCGGCTCAATATCTATCAGTCTGTCACGCTTTTGTAGGATAAGAATATCCGAAACGACTTCCGTTCCTGCATTACCCTTAAAGGTATTATTCGGCAATCGGATTGCTCCAAGAAGCTCTGCTCTCTGTGCAATATACTTTCGTACTGCTAAAGTTTCCTTATCCATTGTGCCTTTGCTCGTTACAAGAGCCATCACACCGCCGGGTCTTAACTTATCAAGGGACTTTGCAAAAAAGTAATCGTGTATCAGGAACTTATGCTTGTCGTATCTTTTATCCGATACCTTAAAATCTCCAAAAGGCACATTACCAACCACTCCATCAAAGAAGCTGTCCGGCAGATTTGTTTCTTCAAATCCTTGTGCCGCAATGGTTGTTTTCTGATAAAGCTGCTGTGCAATCCCTGCGGAAATCGTATCAAGTTCCACACCGTAAATCTTACTGTCCTGCATTGTGTCCGGCAGCATACCGATGAAATTACCGATACCGCAGGACGGCTCTAACAAGTTGCCTTCCTTAAAGCCCATCTGCTCCATTGCCTTATAAATGGCTGTGATAACTTCAGGCGGCGTGTAGAACGCAGTCAACGTGCTTTCTCTTGCCGAAGCATATTCCTCCGGTGTTAATACCGAAGATAGTTCCAGATATTCCGTTGCCCACGCTGAATTATTTTCATCAAAGGCTTCTGAGAGCCCACCCCAACCGACATACTTTGATAAGATAATCTGTTCTTCAGGAGTGGCAAATCTGTTTTCTTCCTGACATTTTTTAAGAAGCTGTATCGCCATAATATTTCTGCGGAAGCGTTCCTTTTTACCAACCGTTTCAACCTCATTTTCTCTGAGATTAAAGGTATGACGGTCTGCCATAGGCACATCAGGGTGCAGGTCAAATCCTTTGACCTTTTTCTTCTGCTCCCAAGCGGGAACTACCGGCTCAGGCTCTTTATCATTTCTTTCTTCGGCAGGTTCTTCCTTTACAATCAAATGCTCATTTATCGGATTCTCTCGCACTTTTCTGTCAAACTCTGTGCGTGAAAATTCCTTATTGAACAGTGGCATATCATAGTCATAGAGCATTACTCTCTCATCATCAACAGATAAGATTTCGTACTCAGAAGCACCGATATACACCTTATCGCCAAGATGATATTCATACTGCACATCTTGTAGCTGTTCTGCTTCTTCAGGTTCTTTTTCGGTTGGTTCGACCTCTTGCTCCGGTGGTGCATTAGAAAGTATCTCACGATTTCTTTTCGTTTCCTCGATTTTGGCTCTGCGTTCCTCTTGACTTTCAAGCCACTGAGGATAGTGTTCTTTTTCCTTTGGATTTAAGTATCTGTCCATTCGGATAAGTTCCCCGATACGCTTCTCCACCTGCGACCACGAAAGCGTGATATGCGGCTTCTCTTTACCGATACCTTTCGTAATCGTAATACCTTTTCCATCGTGGCTCTCATCGATGCTTGCTCCGATTATTACTGGATAAGAGCCGCCCCAACCGTATTCATTTTTCAAGAAGTCGGCATTTTCTTTTGCAGAAAGGCTTTTTTCAAACTGCTCATAAATACGCATTTTTCCCTCAGAAAATCCGCTTCCATTCGCAAGAATAGCGTCGATAATCTCCTGAGAAAAAGTAAAGGCAGAGGTTTTCTTTTCCTCTGCCCGACCGTCTAATATGAATGTCATCTGACCGTCCATTGACGGTAATGGTTTTATGCTGTCACTTAATTCTCCCAGTAATCGCATAGCTTCAAAGTGTCGGGCAATAACAGCCCAATCATAAAAGCTCTGTGCGGTTCTGCTGTCGTATTTGCCCTCCCACAAATGCAGAACATTTTCAAAGGTCTTGTACCCTACTGTCCTGCCGTCCTCTAAAGTAAGTTCGGTATAATCATTATTGAAAATACTCTTTATATACTCTGTGCGGTCTTTGTTATCAGGATTACGTTCATAATAATCTTTGATTTCTTCCAGACTTGCTGACAAATGTGGTGTCGTTCTGAGAATTTCATTGATTACTTCATCACGTCCAAAGAACGGAAGGCTTTTATCCTCGTGCGTTCTGTCGTAATACTCTAAGCGAATATCACTTCCGCTTTCACGATTTCCTGTGCCGAGCTGCGAAGGGAGTTCATCAGACGAACCCATTTCATCATATCCTCCGCTTTCATCTGTTCGGTCACTCCCTCTTTCTGTGCCATCTGGCTCAGGATTGTTTCCTCCATCTTGCTGGCTCTCTGTTCCACTTCCGCCAAGTGCTGTGTCAGTTCGCCCCTCGTCAGGAGATTGTAGTAAAGGACTCTGTGATGTTCCTTCAGAAACTCTCTCCTCATCTGAGCGTATCTGCCCAACGTCACTTCCGGCTGCTGTGGAAGTTTCAGGTTCGGAAGGCTGTAATCGCCCACCATCGTGTAGGTCAGTTCGTTCATTGTCCAAACTCCTTTCGTCGTTATTTTCAACCTTATTGTATTCATTTCTGTCCTGACCGACAATTATGCGATTTTGACGGTTGAGTGCAGTAATTGTTTTAGATATTTCCGTCAATCCCATTTCTGCAATATCACTGGTAGCAAATCCAAGTGCATTGAGTGTTTCCTGCGTATTGAAGTTAGTAACATCTCTGAAATCATCAAGTTCAAAATAACCGTCCGTATCAACGCCAAGCCTTGACATCATCATATATGCCACACTATTTGCCACGACATTTTTATAAATGAAAGCCACAATATCCTCTTCCACTTCCTCAAAGGAACTGCCCTCGGTTGCATAGTAAAGGTCTTGCAGATAATCAGGGATATTATCCTCTGCCGCATTTCTTGCTGCTCCCATAATTGCTTCGGCAAGACTGCTCTTATTCTCAATCTCTCCGAAAGTGCTTTCCAATGTTTCAATCACATCAGCTTCGTATTCCTGACGCATATCCCAAATCGGGACTGTTCTTGAATATCTGCTTTCGTGAGTATCTGAAATGTCAAAGTAATGTGTCAGTCTTTGCCGTGAACGGTTTTCATCAGCAAAAACAGCAATACCTCTTGCACCTCGGTTGACCCATCTGCCAAAAATTTTGTTCCACTGCTCTATCTCAAGAACCGCTGTTGCATCAGGTCGCTGTGCATATACAAGTAGCTGTTCGTCATAACGTAACTTATAATTTCGGCAAGCCGAAGCCAAGAATGCCTGCCAGTTCTGAGGATTTGACACAACCGTTTTGCAGGTGCGGTTGTAAAGCTCAGAAATAAGGTCATATTTTCGTGCCATTACTCTTGCACCTCCTTATCGCTGTTTTTCTCTGTTTTTGGTCTTGTTTTTTGACGGTTCGGATTGATTGACAGGTTCAACTTTACTTCCACTAAGCTCCATTTTTTCAGCAAACTCGCATATATGATAGCAGCAATTTCCGACATACAAATGGTAGTCATCAATATACTTGCACACTCTGTCTGCTGTGTGTCCATCACGAAAAGTAATCCTGATTTTCCCTCCATCGGGAATATAGAATTTCAAATTGTAATGACTGTCTATAAATCGAATTTGCTTTTCCTGCGGCTCTGCTCTATTCTCCTGTTGCTTCATTTTCCTTACCTCTCATTTTTGTTGCTTCATCAGAACCGCCGCCCAAATACGAAAAGAGTTTACCGGACTTTGTATTCTTCTGAAGCTCCATAATCACACCCATATCAGGAATCGTGATATTCGGGATTTTCAGGATTGCTTCCATATCAAGCTGCTGCAACTTTTTCTCCGTATCACAACCGGAGTCAAAGAGTTTATTCAGCACCTTGACCTTATTCTGAAAAGTTGCTTTGTCTTTCACGAAAATACCTCCTTAGCTAATGTTGATTACAATAGAAATACTGCCGCTCTGTTCTTCTTTCTGCGGATTACGTGAATACTCAGGAAAAAGGGACTGTACTCTCTGCCTTGCCCTGCGTATGGTTTCAAAACAAGGAAGTCCGTATGCTCGGTAATTAAATACAATATCCTCAAGCGGAAGATTTCCGGCAGGTATATATCCGTACCGATTGTAATAATGCAGAATGAGAAGCATATCATCATACCTCGACATCGGGCATTCCTTTAAGATTTCAAGCACTCGGCTCTCCACCGTTTTCTGTTGTTTCATAATGTTCCTCCAAAAATTAAAGGGACAGAGTTTTTTACGCTCTGCCCCGACTGGTTAATGTTCGCTTGTTACTTACTTCTTACGGTTTTTAACCTGAAGAAAGATAAAGCCGCCGACAATAACGGCGACTAATGCGATAGCGATAATTGTCTTTGCTTCCATTACTCGTTACCCTCCTTTTTCTTCTTTTTGTGTGCAACAACAGAAGTTACGGCGATACCGACAGCAGAAAGTCCGGCAAGGACATACCAAAGTTTCATATTGGTATCATCTCCTGTTTTCGGAGTATCCCTCAACTCATTGTGCATTTTTACAACGGCTGTTTCATCAAGTTTGATAGTAACATTCTGGTCGGCAGGTGTGATATATGCGGCAGAGGCATTGTTTGCCACTTCGGATACGGTATATTCGCCAATACGAAGTCCCTCAATCACAATTTCGCCGTTCTTATCTGTTTCAAATGTCATATCATAACCGTTTGCTCCGGTTACTCTGAACGCAAAACCTTTAACCTTACCGTCTGAAGATGTCTTGACGATTTTCAGTGTTCCACGCATAGCTTCATTGATAAATCCAACACCAGCCTTATTCTCAACGGAATAAGTTGTTTCGTCTTTCTCAATGAAAACAGAGTATTCTCCCTTATCAAGCAGAAAGCCCTCTGGTGCTTTTGTTTCACGGACAATATATTTTCCGTAAAGCAGCTCTTTCATCTCATAAATTCCGGTTTCGGTTTCTTCAAGATTTCCGATAAGTTCATCGCCATCATCAATCTTTCCGTTCTCATTGGTGTCCTTATATACCTCAAAGGTTGCACCCGTAAGTTTGTTATCTGGATATTCAGCGTCCATCTTCGTGAGTCTGATATTGCCGTGAACATACTCATTGACAATCTCAATTTCAACTACCTGCTCGGCTTTGCTGATATTGACCTCATACGCTTTTTCATCAAGAACAAATCCCTTTGGCTGCTCGATTTCTCTTACAATCCATTTGCCATAAGGAACTTTTGCAAAAGAAAAACTACCGTCTTTTGCAGAGGTAGTCGTCATAAGTGCAGTATCCTTTGTAAATTCTGTTTCTTCGGCTTTGAAGATACCGATAACAGCACCCTCAAGTGCTTCTCCATTCTCGTCAATCTTCTTACCTGATACAGAACCATAGATAAGTTCATTCTTGATTTCTTTTCCGTCATTCACTTTAATTTCAACCGTTGCGGTATCCTGACCTGCGTATTCAAATACAACCGGATACTTCGTATCAGAGAGAATATAATGCTCATCGGTTGCAATCTCTTTGACATAGTATTTGCCAAACGGAAGGTCTGACTTCATAACAGCAGTTCCATTTTCATTTACGCTGACAATCTCAATCAGTCCATCAGCCGGAATAACGGTACCGCTTGCAGATACAATATCTTCTGCGGCATAAAGACCAAAGCTGATGTTTTTGATTTCTCCGTTGTCGCCAATACCAAATGTCTTATCCTTTTCAATGGCTTTTGCAAGGCTTACCTGAACTTTCTGTCTTTCGTTATAGAATGATGTGGAAGTTTCGGTAACAGAGATATTCTGACCTGCATAAGTAAGCTCAACCGTATGTGTTTCGCCACTCACTACCATTCCATCAGGTGCGGTAATTTCCTTGACCTCGTATTTTCCGAGATAAAGTTCTTTGCTCTTAACAAATCCATCGGAGCTTGTTGTGATAGTATCTACCACTTCGCCCTTTGAATAGCGGAGTGTACCGTCCGGTGTGCTAATATCTTCCGCAGCACGGACTTCATAAACTGCACCCTCAAGTCCTGCCACTTCATAAGCAGGCTGATAAATAACATCACTGTCCTCAGAACCACTTACATTGACACCACTAAATACTTCTCCGGTCTTTTCAACCGTGATAGTACCTTTCTGTGCCATATTCGGCTTATTGACTTTCACAACAGTTACGCCGCCTTCCTCTGTGGAATTTTCTTCGGTAATATCAAAATATACTGGAGTATCATCAAGTACATATCCGTATGGAGCTTGTACCTCTACGATAGAATATCCCTTGCCGTAATCCAGTTTCTCAGGTGTGACAAGAGAACCATTTGCGTCGGTATAGAACACATCAATCGTGGTCGGTGTCGGATAAGTAAATGTCATTTTGACCTGATTGCCCTGCGGGTCGTAAATCTTAAATCCTGCTCCTGCATACGGAATACTCTTTCCGCTTTCTGCGTCCACCTTGACTACATTGACAAAGCTCTCAAAGTTACGGTTATTGATAAGATAACGGTAGGTCTGTGCGTTCTGTGAAATGAACACATCAAAATCGTCCATCATCTCTCTGCCTTCCCAACCGGAAGTCTGGTGTACGGTATAAATACCATACGGCATATCTTTTGTCTGACCGAAGCCATTTTCATCGCAAACAATGGTATCTCTCTCATCTTTATTTGCTGCATCATAGCTTCCGGCAGATTTCAGATAAATCTCAAAGGAAGCACCCTTTTCAGGTGTTTCAATCTTTGTTTCTCCGTCATCGGTATGTTTGATGATAGCCACATTGCCTTTGATTACCTGCTCGGTTACATCATTGGAAGTAAGGTTGTGTTCCACCTCATAAAGTTTCGGGTCTGCACCTACTTCATGGATAGTCTTATCAAGCAAATATCCCTCTGACGGTGTGATTTCTCGGATTGTCCAGTCGGTATCACAAACATATTCTTTAGTAGTGAACTGACCGTTTTCATCAGTAACATACTTATCTACAAGCGTTTCGCCCTTATAGATACCATAAACTGCTCCCGAAAGTTTGGCATTGCCCTGTGCTTCGCCTTTCTCAGCGTCGCTCTTTGTGACTGTTACAGTAAACTTCTTCAAAATGTTATTGAAGTTTCTTGTGGTTACTTCTTTCCACTTCACTGGTGCAGTCTGATTTTTCGGTACGACATAACGGATAGCTGTGTCTACTTCTTCAAGGGTATATGGTTCAGAACCACTGATAAGCACATCTTTGAAAGTTGCCACACCGTTTTTGTCTGTAACTGCATACTGGTCAACAGCATCACCGGAAAGAGAAGTACCGAAAAGATGGAACTTCACACCTTCAACAAGGTTATCTTCTGAGGACTTCACTACCTGAAGGTCGCCACGCTTCAATTTGTTATTGAAAGTGACCTTTGCAATCTGTCCTGCTACAACAGTAACTCTATGTGTTTCCTGCGGCTCGTACTTATCGTATGACTGCTCGGTTACAGTATAGATACCCGGCATAAGGTTATCAATCTGGAACTTACCGCCATTAGCTGTTGTAACTGTCTGATTGATACCGTTTCCGGTAATCGTGAAGTTGATACCGTCAACCTTGCCGTCCTCACTGGTCTTTACAATCTGACAAGAACCATAGCTGACTTTCATCTTCACATAACCGTTGATACTGTCGCTTACTTCCTGAGCATAGCTGACAACATCCTGCACACTGGAGTTCTGACCGTGTTTGCCCTCTGACCATACAACCACACCTCTGCGGACTGCATTTTTCTTCGTTGCGGTAATGGTAAATTCCTTACTCGGTGCAGTATCCATAGAAACAGTAAGTTTGTTACCATTCACTGAAAAGCTCACTCCACTGATACTTGCCTTGAAATTATATTTGGACAGCACATTATTGGAATCTGTCAGAGTAGTTGTGTACTTGCTTCCGTTCCACTCAAGTTCTATTGTCTTTGCCGAACCGGATGATTTATTACAAAAACTCGGTATGGTCGCATGGTTCTGTACACTCTGCACCATACTGTTGTAATAACTGAAAATCTTATTGCGAAGCGGATGCTTTGCATTGATGACATCTTTCACATTGCTGCAACCACTGGCTGCTACATGATTGAAGTTCACATCACGCTCTCCGATAACAGTTTCCCAGATAAGAAGCTGTGTGGCATAAGCCTGTGCAATGCTGTTTGCTGCTGCTTCATTCTGTGACCTCCAAGATGTCGAGATTGTCCCACGGTAGCCATACTGTAAAATACGACCAACGAAAAGACGGATTTCATCTCCGGAAATAACCCCATTGGATGCAAGGTTATTAAAATAATTTTCGTCATACTTATTCATTGTCTGACCGACCTTGAGCGAAATTCCCGGCTCAATACAATAAGCAACATTGCCTGAGTATGAGCCAATAGCCTTAAGATTGGTAAAATAGGAACGTCCGGTATGCCAACCATTTTTCAAGGTCAAATTACTGTGTCCCCATACCCCATCGTAATTAGCATCGCCATCACGAGGGAAATCGACCATATAAACATCGGCTTTTTCTCCCGAAGCAGCATATGCTGTTGTCGAGCCAATGCCTGCAAAAGTGGTCACACACATAAGGGTCGCCAAGAAAAGCGACGTGACTCTTTTGAATTTTGACTTTATCATTGCGTTTCCTCCTGTAAAAATTGAAAAACACACCGTATCTCTACGATGTGCCTTTGTGGATTTTCTCTTACGACAAGATTTACCTGCCGAAAAACAAATGCGGATTTTTCGTTAATTTTTCATTTTACCATACACCTCCAGTCCGTTCATACTGTGCGATTGCCCCTTAGAGATAGACATATACTTTGAGATAGTTATATTCAAGTGAGATAATATATATCATTTTCGGTAGGTAGAAGTATAACTAAGGGGTTAGAGTGTGAGAAAGGGGAACTGTAACTCAGGCTATCTGCTGTCACGTTCTGCACGATTACGCAAAAACTTGTTGTAATGCTCCAATGCTTTGCAGACAAAATCCTCCGTCTGACTGACGGGAATGTTTTTCGGGATAAGCTGTCTTACTCTGTCGCCCCTCAACACGATTTTTTCCTTTTGGTTCGGCTTTTCCTCAGACATAACAGCGTGGATTGCTTCGGTTGTAAGGTTGCCCTCGTTGAATAACTTTCGCATACGGATTGTCTGGTCGTGTGACGGGGTAGCGTCATTCAGGTCGATTTCGTCAACCACATCACGCTGGCAATCTTCATCGAGATAAGAAAGTTCTACGGCAGGACGCATTTTAATACGCCCCTCGTCAACAAATTCAAGCAGTTCGGGAACAAGGTTTGTCAGACGCACATATCGGTGTATCTGATTTCTGCTGTCCCCTGTTTCCTGTGCAATTTGTTCATCGGTTCGTAAATTCGTCCCCACTGGGGACACATTTTCTTTTCTTGGTCTGCCTGCTTGTCTTTTCATTGCTTCCAAACGCATTTTATACGCAAAGGCTTTTTCACTCGGCAATATCTCTGACCTCTGGAAATTACTTTCAACCATTAAAATGGTCGCTTCATCTCTGTTCAGGTCTACAATCTCACTTCTCAGGGTTTCAAACCCTGCCAGTTCACACGCTCGCTTTCGTCTGTGTCCTGAAACAAGTTCGTATCTGCCGTCCTCTTTCTGCCTTACCGTTGCCGGAGTAATAACCCCTCTTTCCTTGACACTCTCCACAAGCTGCATCATATCTTCATCGTCCCTGACCTTAAACGGGTGGTCGGGAAAATCATCAATCAGCTCCAATGGAATATCTCGGATTTTTGAAAGCTGTTCTTCATCTCTCTGTGCCTGCGTGGTAAATAAATCATCGAGCTTCGTGAGAGTGAAGTCGCTCTTTCTTCCTGCCATCGGCTAACACCTCCTTTGTAAATTCAGCGTATGCCTTAGACACTGTGCTGTTTGGCTCATAAGCATAAATGCTCTTGCCTTTGGAAGAAGTTTCAGCGGCTTTTACGGCAATCGGGATTTGTGTTCGATACATCCTTATCTGATTACCGAAGTTTGCCCTGAGTGCTTCCACCGTACTCTTTGCAAGGTTTGTTCGGCTATCCACCAAAGTAAGCAGCATACCGTCTATCTTAATATCCGGATTGATATACTTCTTTACTTTTGAAATGGTCTGCACAAGCTGTGTCATACCCTTTGCAGGCAAATACTGAGCCTGAACTGGAATGATAACACTGTCTGCCGCCGATAAAGCATTGAGAGTAACCATACCAAGTGAAGGCATACAGTCTATAATTACATAATCATATCTGTATCCTTTTTTTGTTTCCATAAATTCGACAGCTTGATAAATTACTGGGTCAAGTGTAATTTTGTCTCCAGCGAGACTTGCTGGTCTATCAACAATTTGTGCACCATATTTAGACGCTACTAACTTAATCTCTTCATCATCAGATGTAACAACAACCTCAAACTGATTCTTACTATTTTTCGCACAACTTATGGCATATGAAATCAAAGGTCTTCCCGCCATAAATCTAACATTTTTTCTTGGGATCCCCTTAGAACCACCTCTAGCTGGAATTACTACTAATGTTTTCATGCTTTTTCCTCAATTCCTTCATCTATTATATGTACTGCCTTTGAAAAGAAATTATTAATATGATTTAATTCTTCAAAAAATCTACTCTCCAATTTTTTCCCTAATACAAGATTTTCATATACACTCATCATTACATACTCCAAGTCAAAAGGTTCTCCTACGTTTTTGACTGCCTTTATATATGCTGCGCACTCATCAATATTTTTCTGATAAGAGCAATGTTTAAACAATGCTGGCAATTCTTCTATATTTTTTACCTGTGTCACTCCTTTAATCAGAGAAAACGGAACATCTCCTAAGACAAATGATTGTTTTCCCAAAAGTGCTGCCTCATATGCCGAGGTTCCTGTTATTGTAATTACTGCTTTTGACTTTTCTATCCACGGTTTTGGATCATCATAATAATTAAACCTTACTAATCGTACATTAGGTATTTTCTTTACTTTTTTATAAAAATCTTCTCCACGTTCCCCCAACATAGCCTGATGCTCTTTGACATAAAGCCTCCATCCTGCCGGTAACGCCTTTGAAGCTGCTTCAATAACACTTAGTTCATTAATCCAAAAAGGAGCCATGTTAAATGTTGTTGATTCAGGAATTAGATGTAATGGCATATAAATATATGGCTCTCCATCCACCGGATTTTCAAAATAATCTTTGGACTGATACAGCTTTCTTCTAAAAAATTGTGATCTTATCCAAAATTTCAAGTAATTACTTGATTTGACAAATACATAAGGATTTTGTTTCTTTAATAATCTGTTTTTCTTAGTTGAGTCCTGTCTTTTAAAATATACTATTTTTGAGTATATATCCTTTAATGTATCTATTAAAGGTTCAACCTTATAGCAATATGTTGTATTTCCTTTTGTCATATAAATACTATTTTTTATGTTTTTTCTAATACGAAAGCTCTCAACATATTTCTTTTCTTCTTCCGTATCTGCTTCTTGTAAACACTTGTTATATTCTCTTTGAAAATATTCTTCAACCCCTATGTTCAAGGTATAAGACGGAATCTTATATAGCTCATATTTAGAATATGCAATTGATATATATGGAATATTTTTATGATAAGCAACTTCATTTAAAACATTTCTTGGTAATTCAGCCGTATCACAATCAAAAATATAATCCGGATTAAAATCATCCAAAATTTCTTCTATATTTTCATACAGACACATAATCCAATTTAATTGTTGTTCATATGTAACCGGTATATTCATTGTTCGATAATGATAGTGGCCATTCATTGCTTGATCAGAAATAATCTGACAATTAATATTTTTAAAATGAGAATATTTTTTTTCTAAAGCTTCAAGCTCTTCATAATTAATTTTATCATTACATATTTTTATAAACTTCTCATTTGCCTTTGTCAATGTATAATCTTTAGTAATACCTTTTCTTTTAAATGCATAGTATGTTGAGCTATTTAAATCGCATTCATCTAACTCCGACTCCATTGGATTAACCCACAATGTTGCAATCTCATTTTTCCCACTCCATTCATCAATTAAATAATAGAATGGATACATATATGTTTCTTTTCCAACTAATAATATTCTCTTATTTTCTATATTCATAATATTCTCTCATTCCTACCATAAATCACAAACTTGTTTCAAAAAATGATTTATTTTCTAATATCTTTTTATGATCCCACTTCCACCATTCCATGCTTTCCAATTTATTAATTTTCTCCTGAGAAAATCTCATTTTAATTAGCCTTGCCGGGACACCTCCGACAATACTGTATGGCTCTACATCTTTATTCACAACCGCACCAGCTGCAATTACAGCCCCCCTTCCTATATTCACCCCTGAAAGAATACATACATTTGAACCAACCCAAACATCTTCCCCTATTGTTATATTTCCTTTACTAGTTACATCATTTTTAAACTCCTCATGGAATATATTATATCCAAAGGCATATGTGCTTGGTCTATTTATATCATGATTAAATTCAGTAATAGTAACATTAGGGGCAATTGATGTATAGCTTCCAATTTTTATCTTTCCTTTTACCGCATGCAAAACCGTCCCCGGTCCTGAAATGGAAATATTATTATCCAGCTCTATATCTCCATATGCGTATACATGTTCAAAAAAACATCCCTCTCCCATTGATGATATATGAATATTTGAGTCATTAACTATGCAGGCACGCTCACTATTCGTATGAATTACGTTGTAATTAATACTAGACATACAATCCAAAATAATATTTTTTCTTTTAAGCATTCTTCTTTTTATAAAACTTTTTAATTTCATACTCTATTCCTTCAATAAAATTGTTCGAACTTTATAATACATATTAGGTGGCATAAGCATAATTAATACAGCTTTTATTTTATCATTTTTACTCAAACAAGATTTTAAAATTTTATCTTTATTATTTTTAAGTTCTGTCTTATAAGTAAAATAATAGCTATAAAATTCCTTGTCCATACATAAATATGAACATATATTAATCATAGTTGAATAATAATTTGTATAAGCCTGTGATAGAATAGAAGGATATTTCTCCTGACACAGCTCAACCCAGTTCTTTGCAGCAACAACCATATTTATTTTATTTACATTAAATTTACTTCTAACTAAACTAACACCTTCCTGAGAGTAATAATATAATTCTTTGTCTATATATCCTACTTTTTTCGCTTTATCAAAAAGAATAGGTGCAGTAATCATATCCTCTCCGAAATATATATTCTCAGGATAACACATATTCTTTAATAAAGACATCTTATACAATTTTGCCCATGCTGAACAAAACCTCTTTTCCGGTTCAAAAAGTCTCTTTATAAAATCTATTGAACTTTCATTTAGATTAGTAGTATCTGTTTTATTGCCCACAACTTTTTCACTTTGAGAATAATACATACTATAGTTGCAAGCTATTATATCTAATTTTTTTTCTTCCAAAGTATTTAACAGAAACACGTATCGCAAAGGCTGATATAATTACAGCACACGGTACAAACGGAAATAATGATAGTGTACTTCCTGTATCTGTCGTTGTTACTGTATGTAATGCGTTTGACACAACATAACCACTATAACAATAAGGATAT
>ERZ780150.1497-NODE-1497-length-15025-cov-3.164061_pt1 | contig 15025 bp, 8 predicted proteins | sample MGYA00511019_ERZ780150 | MGnify/ENA primary metagenome ERZ780150 (study PRJEB29588, sample SAMEA2151633) | human gut metagenome | biome: human gut; feature: human-associated habitat; material: faeces | place: Denmark | collected 2008/2010 ...
GCCATTGCTTTTTTTAATGTATTCTTTCTCATAATGGAAACCTCCTGAAATCTATAAAGTCATTCCCAAATGTAATATCCTTTAATTTGACTTCATTATACCAGTAGGGCTGTTTCGTCAACTCTTTCTTCGGGATGTTTTTCCACTTTTCAGGAAAGTTTTTTTACTTTTTTGCAAAACCAGAACCACAGGGCTGTTCTGTAGTTTTCCTTAATTGAGCAGGAAGCTAAAGTGAATCTGCAAAAAGGCGATCCGCTTTGTGTGCGGACCGCCTTCGTTTGTACTTGCTTTGTTATGGTTCCAATCTGATCAGAAACTTTGTTTTGCTTTACTGTCTTTTGTTTCTTCTGCGGCGTCTTTCAGTCTCGGCTGCAAGCATTGCAGCTGCAAGAAGAAGCATCAGATAAGTTCCGATCGGGGTATCATCTCCGGTCTTCGGTGATTTGCCACCGCCGTAGCCGCCGGAATGATTTTCGGAGCCACCGCTATTTCCACCATCGGAAGAAGGAGTAGGTGTTGGTGTTTCTGTTACTGTGCTTTCTTCCTGGTTGGTGATGACAACTTCTGCTGTCATATTCGTTTCATCAAATATAACAGAATCTGCACTTACAGTAACTTTATATCCAAAGCCTTCGGAGCCTGCAATTGGTTTTCCGTTGGAATCAGTTTCCGTTACATACAGGGTTACCTTTGCTCCTGACTGGGCAAGACCAACATTGATGATCTCACTTACTTCATAGCCACCGTCCATATCAAGCTTGATAATGTTCTGCTCAACCTGCTGGGAAAGCTGTGTATGAGCTGCATCATCAAAGATACCTGCATAGAATACCTCGTTGCTGTTTCTGGTGCCTCCATCTGCACCAAGAACCTTCTTGGTAATTGTCAGCTGACCCTGTTTGTAGAATCCATCTGGCGGGAAGCTGCTGAACACGTTTTCAAAGGAAACGGTTGTTGTTCCATCGGCTTCGGTTACTGTTGTGGAGTTACCATTGCCAAATACAGCTTCATAAACAGTTCCATCTGCAAGAGCGCCGATCGTCTGAGAAGTTCCATCCTGTGTACACTCTGCAATGTAGTATGTCTTGCCTGCCTTAATATTCTCTGAGAATACTACGGTGGAAGCATCTGCATTCTTGAATACAAGAGCTTTCACATCAGAAACTCTCTGTGTGCATTCTTTATCAGAATACAGGGCTACATAGAAGGTCTGATTTCTTGCTGCCAGACCTTCACCAATATAGGTAAGTTTCTTTGTTACTGCAATAGATGCTGAGGTTGCCAGTTTATCCTGTACAAGTAAAACACCATCCTTGGAAACAGCTGTTGTTTTTTCTGCATCTACTGTTCCGTCTTCTTTCAGAACAAAAGTAGTGTCGCTTGTAAGTAAATATCCGTCTGGAGCTACAGTCTCACGAAGAGTGTAAATCTTACCGGTTTTCAGTTTCTCGGTAACATGAGCTTCCTTGGTGGAATCCCACTCGTCTACTACGTTTCCATCTTGGTCAATGATCTGGATGTGAGCACCTTCCAGCTCTTCCCCGTCGGAAATATCTACTTTGCTTACTTTTACAGAAGTTCTGCTGTCTTCTACCAGAAGGGTTCCATCCGCTGAGATGGTTGTGCTGGTATTATCTTTGTCAAGAGTTCCATCCTCCTTCAGGCTAAAGACTGTGTCAGCTGTAATTGTATAGCCATCTGGCGCTACGGTCTCGCGAAGGGTATATTTCTCACCGGTCTTAAGACCTGTTACTTCATGAGATTCCCAGGTGGAATCCCACTCGTCTACTACATTTCCATCTTTGCCAAGGATCTGGATATGAGCACCTGCCAATTCTTTCTGGTCGGTAATATCCACTTTGCTGATCTTAACAGATGTGATTGTATTGGTAATGATAAATCCTTCTGTGGCATTTCCTGTTACTGTGGAAATATAGCCAGCTGTTTTGCCAATTTCTTCTACTGTGTAGACAATATCCTTTCCAGCCCTCTTCTCATCAAGTTCGGACCAGGTGTAAGTCCACTTGTTCTCTGCGTTCAGGATAATTTCCTCGCCACTGTTTTCGCCATCGGCTTTCAGCTGAACCTTGATTTCCTTCGGTCTGTGACCGCCGCGGTCATCGTTGTCAGCCCACGCCTTGGTAACTGTGACGCTGGTCTTTCCTGGCGCATAGCTGTTGGTGATATCGTAGCCGGTGATCTCTGTTGTGTAATCTGCAACTGCATCCTCGGTTACCGTGTATACAATTTCTTTTCCTGCTTCATATTTCGGCAGGTCCGTAAACTTGTAAGTCCAGCTGCCAGCCTCATCTGCTTTCACAGCCTGGCTGTCTTTCTCGATTCCATTTGCAAGAAGTCTTACGGTAATGCTTTCCGGGCGCTTACCATCCTGATCCTCTGCATCATTCCAGGTCTTGGTTCCGCTGACTTCGGTTGTCTCCGGTTTATAACTGTTGATGAAGTTGTTTCCATCCATCTCGGTGGTATAACCTTCAACTGCATCCTCGGTTACGGTGTAAACGATTTCCTTGCCATTTGCAAATTTCGGCAGATTGGTGAAGCTGTAAGCCCAGTTGCCCAGTGCATCTGCTTTTACAGTCTTGTTCTCAATCTGTTTGCCATCTGCAAAAAGATTGATGATAATGCTCTCCGGACGTTTGCCATCCTGATTGTCCGCGTCATCCCAGGTCTTGGTTCCGCTAATGGAAGTAACCGCTGTGGTATGAGTATTAGTCAGGGTTGTAACGGTTCCGTCTGTGCTGTTATCGGTCAGTTCGTATCCATCTGGAAGATCTTTCTCTGCCCAGGTGTACTCGATTGTTTTTCCGTTGGCTTTCTCCGGAAGACCGGTTATGGTCTCAGTCCAGTTGTTGGCTGCATTCAGAGTCGCTGTTGTTTCTGTTTCTTTACCATCTGCAAGAAGGGTTACGGTGATGCTCTCCGGACGGATTCCATCCTGGTTATCTGCATCAGCCCAAATCTTGGTGATGGTGGCACTGGTCTGGCCTGGGGTGTAGCTGTTGGTGATGTCGTAGCCATCATAGGTTGTGGTGTAGTCCTCTACCGGGGTCTCGCTTACGGTGTAGGCGATTTCCTGGCCATTTGCGAACTTCGGCAGATTGGTAAAGCTGTAGTTCCAGCTGCCATCCTCGCCTGCGGTTACCGTCTGGCTGTTCACTTCTTCTCCATTTGCAAGAAGTTTCACGGTAATGCTCTCTGGGCGTTTGCCGTCCTGATCCTCTGCATCATTCCAGGTCTTGGTTCCGCTGATCTCGGTTGTTTCTGGTACATGGGTGTTGATGAAGTTGTTGCCATCCAGCTCGGTGATGTAGCCTTCAACAGCATCCTCGGTTACGGTGTAAGTAATTTTTCCATTCTCATTGTACTCTGGAAGTTTCTCAAATTTATAATTCCAATTTCCATTTCCATCAGGAGTTACCTTCTGATCTTTAACTTTCTCACCATTTGCAAAAAGGTTTACGGTAATGCTTGTTGGACGTATTCCATCCTGGTCATTATTATCATTCCAGGTCTTGGTTCCAGCAATCTCGATTTCTCCTACATAAGTATTCGTGAAATCAATGGAATCTACTTTCTCACCATTTTTCTTAATAACCTTGCTTACATTCAAGGTTCCATTTCCGGCATCTGTCACAGTTACCTCTACTGTGTAAACAGTTCCGTCATAAGTAACAGTTCCATCACTTCCCTTAACTTCTGATACTGTATAAGTATGAGTACCAACGTCTGCAAGTGTGTAATTAATTGTGGTAAAGTTCACACTTCCGTCAGCTTCGTTAGGAATTGTCTCAAGAACCTTTGTATTCTCAGCAGTCAGTTCTTTCAGCTCAAAGCTAAATGCATCAGCTGCAAGAGTTTTATTCTTAAGCTTCTTATTTGCTTCCAATGTGAGACTTCCGGCAGCATTATAAGTATTGGTAAATACGGTTCCACCTTCAGACTCTGTTCTGGTGATGGCAAGCTTGCCGTCACTGCCTTCTGCTACAGTTACTGTTACGGTACGGGTTGCGTTTGGATCGTTGGTTACGCCCTCTCCGCTTCCGCTTTCGGTAATTGTATAGGTATAGGTATTTCCAACATCTGCAAAGCTGTACTTAATAGTTCCAAAGGTCAATGACTGACTGTTTCCACTGGTTGCAGTTGTTGTTACACTTGTTTCTGCCGGCACTGGAGCGGTTTCAGAATCTGCTGTCAGGTTAAATGTCCATGCATCTCCGTCCTTAAATTCACGACCGCTTAATACCTTTGTCACACCAAGTGTAGTTTCACCTTCTGCATATTTATTGATGAAAGTTAAACCGGTTGCTTCTGCTATCTGCTCAACCTTAAGTGTTCCATCTCCGTTGTCTGTAACGATAACTTTCACAGTTCTTGCTGTGTTCGGATCGTTTTCTACATTGGTTACATTTCCAGACTCGGTAATTGTGTAAACGTAGGTTCCAACATCTTTAAGTGTGTAGTTAATCTTTCCAAAATCAAGTGTTTCGCTGTTTCCACTGGTTGCACTTGTGGTAACGACTGGATTTTCTGGCATTGGGGCAGTTGCCGGAGATGCTGTTACTGTGAATGTCCAGTTATCACCAGACTGGAAGGAACGTCCAGTCAAGGTCTTGGTTGCGGTGAGGGTTGTGGAGCCGGTTGCCTTATAGGTGTTGGTAAAATTCAGCTCATCCACTTTCCGATCTGCACTTGCTACCAGTTCTCCTTTTCCGTCATCTGTTACGGTTACCGTGATCTTGTATTCGGTTGCATCATAGGTGATTCCGTCTACGGTTGTTCCTTTTCCCTGCTCGCTGACGGTGTAATAATAGGTTCCTGCCTTCGTGTACTCGATCTTTCCGAAGCTGTAAGCCCCATTCGCACCGTTGGTCGCGGTCACTGCTGCTTTTCCGTCTTTTGCTTTCCCGTCTTTATCTGTTTCCTGCAGGACGAAGGTGAACTTTCCTGCTTCCAGGGTCTTTCCTTCCAGGGTCTTTGTTCCGCTGAATGTGATTCCTGTTTTCTTAGATGTATAACTGTTATGAAATACCAGATTATCTAGCCCTTTATCAGCACTCGCATTCAGTGTTCCGTTTCCATTATTAGTTACCGTTACTGTAATAATGTAACTATCTGTAGTATACGTCACTCCTGGAAGTTTATTTTCCGGTACTTTTTCAATCACTTTATAATAATAAGTTTTCGCCGTAGTATATGTGATTGTATCAAAAGTCACGGTTCCGTCTGCCGCATTGCTCTTGGTGTCTGTATAGCCACCTGTTACTGCATTTCCGGCCGAATCTACTTCTGCGATTGTGAAGCTAAATTCCCCCTCTTTTAGTTCTCGACCACTTAACTCCTTCTTTACAACAGGTGTATATGTTCCACTTGCTCCAGTGTTAGAAATATTTACATAGGCAGTACGTTCTCCCTGAATAGGGGCTTTATGAATTTCTCCACCTATCTGATGTAGAATTTTTGCCACATCTAACTGAGAGACATTATTTCCAGAATATAAGGTTCCATCTGGTAACAACTGAATACCAGGTAACTGACCTCCACCTAACTTAACTGTTCCATTAAATGGAGTTCCATCTTCTTTTATATAATTCCATACGATATTCAGGCCAGCTTTTGACCAGTTTTTGCCATCCTTAATATTAGTTCCACCAACATCTACTATTCCGATATCACCGCCTAACAAATCAAGTTCTGTTATTCCATCTGGAACAATCATATTTATTACTAATTTTTCAGCTGAATCGGCTAATATATTTCCATTGTATGGTAAATAAACCGAATTTCCGGTCAAGACATTTGGAGTAATATAAATAACCTGTGTACCATTTCCTGATTTAGCCGTTCCTAAATCCCTGGCCAGAGTTTTCAACTTCCCATTAATCATGGCAGATACGCCACCAGAAGAATATTCTCCATTAGTAACTCTTGAAGTAAACTCACTATCTGACAAGCCATATTTTACATTATTTACTTGTCCTGATACTGAAATTTCACCTGATTTAGATGTTGTGTACAGATTTCCATCTCTTAATTTAACTGTACCACTAGCTGTTTTTACGTAATTATCATTATTAAAAATTTCAATTGCTGTATTTTCACTATAAGATACTGTGAAGTCCTTATATGTATTACTTACCTTATTATATTTTCCACTGCCATACGTATATTGTCCTGACTTACTTTCTTCGAGCTCATATACACTATACTTATAGGAAGAAGAACCCGTTCCGCTGGAGTTTCCTAACTCAATCGTATCAAAATTGAAAGATTGAGTTCCATCCTGACTAAATGTAAGCGCTTTTACCTGTACCAGCTTATCGTTGCTATCAAATAATCCAAATTTAAATGTTTCTGTATCTTTTAATCCAGAAACCGTTTTAGTTGTATGAATCTTTAATCTTTCTGTATACTGGCCAACGTTACCGCTATCACCTATATCACTGCCATCTGAGTAAAACGAATCTGTGGCAATATTTCCTTCCATGTCGCCAGCATTATAGAACGTTCCTGCAAACACAGCATAATTTGTCGCAGATCCCAGAGAACCATATACATCTGAAACAGTGGTATTACCAATAGTGGTAATGTTTATCTCTGCCGCGTCACCATTAATCTCGCCGCCAGATACCTTTTTGGTGTAGTCTAATATATTATTGCTTTTTATTACAGCATAATTATTTTGATCATACTTCTGACTATAGCTTCCCTGTTTTAACCTTAACAAAACAATTTGGGCATCATTAATGTCTGACACGCTTAATGTTGTATCTGCATGACCACCTGTCACTTCAACTTCAGCGACCTGTGATTTAGCCTCGTACCACGAACCGTTATCTTTCATTGCAGCCACATAGTAAGTTCCGTCTGGGGCATTAAGCCTAACATCAACATAATTCAGACTCTGCGTACTTACCATTCCCACCGTCGCCGCAAACGTCGTCACAGATGAATCAGCCATGATCATCACAAGAGCGAGAAACAGTGCCAAAAAACTTCTTAAATACCCATTCTTTTTCATAATGTCTCATTCCTTTCTTTGGATATGTAGATTTATTTTAACCGAATCGGGAATTATTTTCGGTTGCATGATAGATAGTATATGATTTTTAAATATATTTTATCACTTTAGCTCTTTCTCCAACTCTTTCATTTTCCGAAAGAATTGCAAAAACGAGCGATTTCCTATGGCATTTTTAGCATTTTTCAAGTCTTTTCCATAAATCAGGAGCAAATGAGTTCATACTCATCACAAATCACATCGTAGACCATAATTTATACCTCCATTTCACACATCTCTCCAATGGATGCCACATAGAAATCAACCTGAGTGAATTTCTTATCGCCAGAGAGCTTATTGAATTTTTTTGCAATTCGTTTGGAAACGATGGGGCAGTTCTCCTGGCTGATTTCGATCAACATGACAATATACTGCCGGACATTGTATCTGGTGTAAAAATCACCTTTTCGTATGGATGACTGGATAGCCTGTCTGAGAAGTTCGGACTTTTCACGTTCCTTCTCCTCCGAAACATGATCCACCTTATAGTCCAGTGTGCAAAGCATAACAAACACGGATAAACCGGAACGCTCCACCATACGGCTGAATACATGATAGATGTCAACAAAGCTGGGAAACGGACAGAAATATGCTCCTACTGCAGCCTCCTTTTCCCGAAGTCTTTCCTTGATATCGCTAAGGGCACCTGCTGCCTGTGAAGTCCGTTCTCCCATCAGCTTGAAACGCTTTAACATTCTCTCCGAAGGGGCCACTCCCATTTCATCGAATAAAAGCTTTTCGGTGTTTTGGTAAACTTCAAGGCCTTCCTTATATCGTGACATTCCGATCAGGCTGTCGATTTCCCAGACCTGCCACTCGTCAAAGGGATAAATTTCGGCGGCTCTGTGCGCCACTTTATGCAGATCTTCATACCGTTCATGCCCCTTCAGCCAGCGGCACAGCTCCTCTGTAACACGGAAGTACTCATCTCTGCACCGGACATTCTCCACGGCGACCCATTGCTCCCCGATCATATCCGGGAGAAATTCACCCTTATAAATTTTCCAGGCCTGCATCCAGAGATGGAGCTTGTCCTCTTCCCGTTTCTCCTTTTTTTCTTTCTCTATCAATTTCCGGAACTCATTTACATCAACCTGAACTTCAATATTTCCGTCCCAACGGCACATTCCGGACTGGATATTTATGTATTTGCTATCTGGAAGTCCAATATCCTTCAGCTGTTTACGAAGTCTGAAAATGGTGTTGTTCAGGCTTCCGTTCTTATTCTCCACCTCAACTCTTCCATAAAGGGCATCTATCATAGCAGCTTTGGAAATTCCGCTGTCTTCGGTATGAAGCATGAGCAGCTGAAAAAGCTGTGTAGTCTTCGATGCTTTATTTCGATCCAGTACCAGTTCTTTTCCCTTATATTCCAACGAAAAGGTTCCAAGCATGCGAACCTTTAATACGTTTTTTTCCATATACTTTTCTCCATAACTAAAATAATTCTAGAACGTATTTATTGCAGACGTAATTAGCAATAGCCTTTTATTTCCTTATTAATTATAATACGACTTTTTTACATAATAACACCAGAATAAAAAAAGAACTATTAACATTTGGTTAAAAAAAAGCAGAAGTTTTCGTTACATGTACTGAAAACTTCTGCTCTTACTGCTTCTTTATTCTGTTACTTCGTACTGCCTCAATTCATATTTCAGTTTGGTGCCCTCTTTGATTTCTATTAGCAAAAGGACTCCGGGCACCGGCTTCTCACCGGCATGTCCTCGCCTTTTACGTATCTTGCATTAAATTCCATATTAATCTGGCGAAGCTCTTTCTTCCCGTCAATGTATTCCTGATACATCTCAGCCAACCCTGCCATACAACCGTCGCAGTTCGCCTCAATATTTCCAAGGGATTCTGCAACAATCTTCTCCCGTTCCTCACGGGTAGTTTCTGCGATTAAATATCCCGCCATCTTTACGCCTCCACTTTCTCTGATAAATTTCATTATCTCTATTATAGCGTACTCCTTAACAAATTCAACTTTAACTTCCATAACCACTTTGGATTTATTTGATAAATCCACCTGCAAAAACTGTTTATTTTTTCGTTTATGTGTTATATTATATCTACCTTATATTAGCCAGGAGGACTTTATGCAGAAAAAACGAGTAGGTGTGATTACCTTCCATAACTACGACAATTACGGTGCCATCCTGCAGAGCTATGCGCTCCAGAAAAAACTGCGGGAAATCGGCACTCAGCCGGAAATTATTGATTACCGCTGCGACTATATCAGCAATCCTTTCCGCCTTGTAAACCTGAAAAAGAAAGGACTTTTTAACTATATTTACGGGGCAATCGGCCATATCTGCTACATTCCCCGCCGTTTCAAATGCAACAAATTCCGTAAGCATATGCGCTACAGCCAGCCTGTCACTCAGGGTAAAATGCAGCCGGTAGCTGGCAAATACGATATTTATATTGCTGGAAGCGACCAGATCTGGGATTACAAGCTTACCAATTTTGACACTACCTATTTCCTTGATTTTAAAAGAGGGAAAAAAGAAATGCAGCTATGCTGCAAGTATCGGCGAGAATCTTCCGCCAGAAGAATACCAGCAGAAATACAAAGAACTGCTTTCCGATTTTGATGAAATTCTAGTTCGTGAAGACTATGGAGCTGACATTGTTGAGAATCTCACAGAGAAGCGTCCTGAAGTGGTCTGTGATCCTACCCTTCTTCTCACTGCGGAAGAGTGGGATAAGCTTCTGGTTGAGCCAAAATATAAAGAAAAATACATTCTGGTTTACCAGCTGGGAATTAACAAAGAAATCGTAGACTTCGCCCGCCGACTCCACAATAAGACAGGCTACCGTATTGTATACATTCCTTTCCCATTAGTTGGTCTTCTGAAATGTGACTGCAAGATTACAGTTGGTCCTGCAGAGTGGATGGGACTTTTCAAAAACGCAGAGTACGTAGTTTCTGATTCTTTCCATGGTGTTGTTTTTGCCCTTATTTTTAACCGCAAATTCTTCGCCAAGGTAAACGGTCACCACATGAACCGCCGTGTTCAGCAGCTTCTTAATCTGGTGAAGCTTACCGACAGAACTATGGATGATGTTTCTTACGAAAAGCTTACTGAAGAAATTGATTTCACTTATGCAAATGAGCAGATTGCCCGCTTCCGTGAGCACTCTATGGAACAGCTGCGCCAGATGACATCTGAGGATTAAGCAGCGATTACCAATAAATGGAGATTTTTAGCAAATGAATAAAGAAAAAAATGTAAAAAAAGCCTTTTTATGGAATATGATCGGAAGTACCTGTTACTCAGGCTCCTCCTTTTTGTATCTCCTGGTGGTAACTCGTGTGTGTGGCGCACAACTGGCAGGGTTTTATTCCTTAAGCTATGCTACTGCACAGCTGCTTCTGCAGGTGGGACGCTATGGTGTCCGCACCTATCAGGCCACGGATCTGGAGCACAAATATATTTTTTCCGAGTATAAGGTTTCCCGCATTATCACCTGTGCACTGATGATGCTGTTTGGAATTATTTACAGTTCCTTCAGCTTCAAAGGCGAATATATTATCATCAGCACTTTTATTATTATGATGAAAATGATTGATGCGGTGGAGGATGTTTTCCACGGAAATCTTCAGCAAAAGTACCATGTTGAGCAGATGGGAAAAATGCTGGCGGCGAGAAATCTGTATTCCGCAGTTTTTTTCACCGCTATGCTTATTATCACCAAGAGCCTGTACTGCACCTGTGTTGCAACTTCTACAACCTCCCTTATTCTGTGTCTTATCATTAACTCACAGATGACCAGAAAATACGTTGGTCATGATGAGGATGGACGTAAGCTTCAGATGTCTCATGTGTGGGAGTTACTTCGAACCTGTACGCCTATGTTTATCGGTACTTTTCTTTCCCTGCTGCTCTACAACATTCCAAAATACGCAATGGCTGGCGTTATGACAGATGAATATCAGACTTACTATAGCATTCTGTTTATGCCGTCTTTTGTAATTTCACTAATGTGTGAGTTCGTGTTTAAGCCTACCATCACCACCATCGCGGAATTATGGTGGGAAAATAATGTGAAAAAGTTCACACTGTACATACTGCGGATCATTGGCATCATCCTTGTCTGCTGTGTAGCGGTTGTGGCCGGAGGGCATCTCATCGGTCGAACATTGCTGGAGATTATTTACGGCGTGGATCTTTCCCCATATAAGCTGCATTTCGTAGTTCTGCTTATCGGCGGTGGAATCAGCGCGGAAGTCTACATGATCTACAATATCCTTATCGCTATCCGCTGGGGAAAATGCCTGCTTCCAGTTTATTCCATAACCGCAATTATTACCATCGCAGCTGCCCGGCTCCTGGTGCAGCAGTGGGGAATTATGGGCGCAGCATTGAATTATGTACTGTCCTGCTCCATTTTGTTTGTGCTGTTTACTTTGATCCTGGTTTATGTAATTCTTCGAAAAAAACATCAGAACTAATTCAGTTAATACAACATCCCCCGGAAGGGAAATGTCCGTTTATTGGGACTATTCTTTCCAGGGGATGTTTTTTTATTTTCCTTTCGGATTTATGCGTGGAAGCTGATACTCTCGTATATTTTCATAGCCCGATAACGCCAACAGCAACAGCAAATCACGCTGTGGTCCTTTCCAGGATTCTGCAGGTTCGTACCATTCGTGGATGGTATGCTCTCCACCGCCTTTTCCTCCCCAGCCCACGGTGATGGCAGGGATTCCAAGACTGATGGGGATGTTGGCGTCTGTACTGGCGGCACCGATGTACAGGGTTTCCATGCCTATGGCCTGATTTGCAGCATTTGCAGCCTGGACAATCTGGCAGGATTTGTCCTGGGTACCAGCGGGGCGCATGCCCTTTTGTTCGAAGGTGACTGTGATGCGGTCATCTTCTACTGATGTTTCCCTTTCTCCATTATCAGCATTCACTGACACTGCGCCAGCTGTATTTCCCACACTGCATTTCGCCGTCATATTATTGCAGTCAAGGGTTCCTGTACTCTCGGAACTTAAAGTTCCATATCCCCAGCGGGTGTTTTCCTCATTCACGGCTTCTTCTATTGCCTGGTGGAGTTTTGCAGATAATTTCTCAAGTTCCCCTGCATCCACAGAGCGCATGTCCACCAGCATAGAGCACTCTGCCGCGATTACATTTACAGATGTGCCGCCGTTTACTACACCGACACTGAAAGTAGTTTTCGGATTCTTTGGTGTCTGGAAGTCGCTGATTTTTGCAATAGCCCTTCCCATTGCGTGAATCGGGTTGGGAATTCCGAAGCCGGTGAAGCTGTGTCCGCCGGTTCCGTGGAAAGTTACCAGATAGCGTTCGCTGCCCACTGCCTGGTAGATGATTCCGGAGGTATTTTTATCATCGATGGAGACGAAACCGTCGTAGTGCCCTTCTGTATTTGCCATATTCTTAAACACATGCTTAATTCCCCTCAGGTCGCCAAGCCCTTCTTCACACACATTCGCACAGAACACAATATCTCCCTCGCCGCGAATTCCTGCAGCATTCATTGCTCTTGCAAGACTAAGAAGTTCTGCTACTGCCCTGGTATCGTCTCCGATTCCCGGACAGCTGTAGCGTTCGCCTTCTTTCTTCAAAGTAAGGTCTGTCTCCCTTGGGAAAACGGTGTCTGTATGTCCCGCAACCATGATTCGTGGTCCATTCCCAGCCCCTTTCCAGGTTCCCAGCACATTTCCCACCTCATCAACGTGCACATCTGAAAGACCGGCATCCACCATCTTCTTTCGGACATATTCCGCTTTCTCCCCTTCTTCATAGGAAGGCGCAGGAATCTGGCACATTTCCAGGTGCTCCTGCAAAGTTCTTTCATCATCTTCGCGCAAAAATTTTAGTGCTTCCTGCACACCATTATATTTCAGTAATTTATCCATAATCTTTCCCTTTCAACTATAGAAAAAGTCAGCAAGTTCCAGCCTTCCCAGCCCAAACCTCCTGACCCTCATACGTCTGATTATTATCTTTTTATCACCATACAGCGGTTTTCCACTCATCTGGTCAACACTACATTTGAAATGATTTTTTGCAGAATCGGATCCACTGAACATAATTATAATCTCTCCAGCAGCTTCTCCAGGTCCCCCATGGAGACATCCATCCTGTCGGACACTTCTTCCATGGTCATCCCGCTGCGGAGGAAACGCCGGACCACCATGCCCATGTCCTCCCCCACCTCCACCAGGTGCCCGTCCAAATCATAAAAGCGGACCACCCGCTGTCCCCAGCCGTGCTCCACCACGTCCCCCAGGCGCTCTGCCCCGGGGTATCGTCTCAGCTGCTCCAGAAAATGGTCCAGGTCCTCCGTCTCAAAGCAAAGCTCCATGTTGTTGCTCTTTTTCCCGATCCGCTCCTTCTGCAGCCCCACCAGCCAGTCAAACTCCTGCTGGAGGGAGAGCCCGCAGGTAAAGGATACGTTGATCCCATAGTCCTGGCAGACCTCCAATCCGAACAGATCCTCATAAAATCCTCTGGCGGCCTTGACATCCGCCACAGAGAGCACCACTGCCGTATATTTCATCTGTCCCGCTCCTTTTCTGTATTTTCCGTCAAAAAAAGCTCAGCTGCCGGTCCCCATAGTCCCGGGTGGCTGCGGAGACGATCTGCTCCATACGGTACCGCATGCCCAACTGACCGCACCTGCGAGAGAACACCTCCCACAGCCGTCTGGCCCTGGGGCTGGCGCACCAATACCGGTCCCCGTACCGCCGGAGGTAGCGGGCCCGCAGCCCCTGCCCGGGGAAGGCGTCCTCCAGCCCCTGTAGGAAATACTCCCGCTGGCCCTCCCGCATGGTCACGCCGAGGGCTGGGTAGACAAAAGATGCCCCTGCCTCCGCCGCCCGCTCCACCACCTCCAGCACATTCTCTTCCGTGTCCTCCAGGAAGGGCAGTACCGGCATCAGGAGCACCCCGGCAAACAGTCCCCGGTCCGCCAGCTCCCGGAGAGCGGCCAGCCGCCGGGAGGGGGAGGGCGCCCCGGGCTCCAGCCGGGCCGCCAGGGCGTCATCCGTGGTGGTGATGGTGAGCTTGCAGATCACCGGCGAGTGCCGGGCGATGGAGTCCAAAATGTCCCCGTCCCGGACGATCAAGTCGCTCTTGGTCGCAATGGCCGCCCCGCACTGGTAGGCGTCGATCAGCTCCAGGGCGTGTCGGGTCAGCTGGAGGGACGCCTCAAAGGGATTGTAGGGGTCGCTCATGGCCCCGGTAGCGATGAAGGCGGGCCGGACCTTCCGTGCCAAGTCGTCCCGCAGGATGCGCAGGGCGTCTGCCTTGGCCTTTACCGTATCAAAGTCCGGGTTTTGATAGCAGGCACTGCGGCTGTCGCAGTACAGGCACCCGTGGCAGCACCCCCGATAGATATTCATGGTGTGATCCGTCCCGAACCACCGGGTGTCCCGGCTGCGGTGGAGCAGATGTTTAGCCGGAAGATACTCCATCTCCCCACCTCCTTTCCTATTTTCACCATAGCATATCCAGATCGCTCCGTCAAGAGGAATCGAACAAAGGTTTGACTTTCATGGCCCAAAGGGATATAATAAGGACATCCTAATAAGGGGGGAGCGCCCGGTGGACCGTGTCATCTTTCACTGTGATCTGAACAGCTTTTACGCCTCGGTGGAGCTGTTGGACCACCCGGAGCTGCGCCACCTCCCAGTGGCGGTGTGCGGCGACCCGGCCAGCCGCCACGGCATCATCCTTGCAAAAAACGAGCCTGCCAAGGCCTTCGGTATCAAGACCGCGGAGACCATCTGGCAGGCCCGGAAAAAGTGTCCCAGGCTGGTTCTCCTTCCCGCCCACCACGACAAGTACCGGGAGTTCTCCCGCCAGGTAAACCAGCTCTATCAGGAGTACACCGATCTGGTGGAACCCTTCGGCATCGACGAGAGCTGGCTGGACGTCACCGGCTCTCTCCACCTCTTCGGCG
>ERZ780150.1501-NODE-1501-length-14980-cov-2.293534_pt1 | contig 14980 bp, 8 predicted proteins | sample MGYA00511019_ERZ780150 | MGnify/ENA primary metagenome ERZ780150 (study PRJEB29588, sample SAMEA2151633) | human gut metagenome | biome: human gut; feature: human-associated habitat; material: faeces | place: Denmark | collected 2008/2010 ...
TCCCGGTATCCGTACTCCCACTCCATATTTTCATAAACCTTGTCCGTAGTCACGTTTAAAACGGAACGGACACATGGAAACAGCCTGGAGCATTCCAGTACATGCACCGTTCCCATGACATTGGTTTCATACGTATATACCGGATCCCGGTAGGAATCCCGGACAATGGGCTGAGCAGCCAAATGAAACACCAGCTCCGGCTGAGCCTTCTCAAAGGCCTCTCTGACCTGTTCCAGATTCCGTACGTCTCCGATGATCGATTCCATCCGTCCCTCAAGACCCGCCATGGAAAACAGGGCCGGATCGGTGGGCGGCTTAAGGGAAAAGCCCGTGACCTGAGCCCCCGCATTCACTAAAATCCTGGAAAGCCAGCTGCCTTTAAAACCGGTATGGCCTGTTACCAGCACCCGCTTTCCCCGGTAAAACTCCAATAAATGTTTCTGCATATCCTTCCTCCGGTATTTCCTTCCTATTGCCGGATGTTACTCCCAAATCTTCCAGGGCGCCTTTCCGGACTGCCACATGGCCTCCAGCTGCTGCTTCTCCCTCTGGGTATCCATACACTTCCAGAAGCCTTCATGACGGAACGCCATCAGCTGACCGTCCTTTGCCAGATTTCTTAAGGGGCCCTGCTCAAAGACCGTAGCATCCCCTTCGATGTAATCAAACACACCGGGATTCAGCACCATAAAGCCTCCGTTGATCAGACTTCCGTCATCATCATCCTTTTCCCGGAACGCCAGAATCTGTCCGGCTTCATCCAAATCCAGCACACCAAACCGCTGTCCGATATTGACTGCCGTAATCGTAGCGATTTTTCCATGGCTCTTATGGAATGCTTCCAGAGCCTTCAAATCCACATTGGACACCCCGTCCCCGTAGGTCAGCATAAACGGCTCGTCCCCCACATAAGGCCGGATCCGTTTCACCCGTCCTCCGGTCATGGTGTTTAAACCCGTATCAATGAGCGTCACTTTCCATGGTTCCGCATGGTTGTTGTGCACCTTCATGGTATTGTTGCTCAAGTCAAAGGTTACATCCGACGTATGGAGGAAGTAATCCGCAAAGAATTCCTTCACCACATACTGCTTGTACCCCAGGCAGATGATAAACTCATTGTACCCGAACTGGGAATAATATTTCATAATGTGCCACAAAATCGGCCGTTCCCCGATTTCAATCATGGGCTTTGGCTTCAAATGGCTCTCCTCACTGATTCTTGTACCGAATCCGCCTGCAAGAATAACAACTTTCATTGGTGTTCCTCCATTATTTTATGCCCCGTCCGCTTACTGCGGGGTACCTGACTCCCGGAAAATATTCCAGTGATGTTCCTTCAAAATCTCCAGAGCCTCTCTGCAGCCCGGCTTATGGTATTCCAGACGCGCTTCCAGCTCCTCATCCGTGGCCTGCTCAAAATTAAGAAGCATTTCCCGTGTTTCCAGATTATAGTTCTTCCGGTGAACGCCAAAGGAAAATTCCTCTGCCGTCGTCACCAGATTTCCGCAGAGAAAAACTGCCGTTACCAGAAAGGCAGCCAGATATACTGCCTTTCCGGATTTTTTCTCTGCCGGTGCGTTCTTCCCTTCTGTACGTTCCGCCTCTTCACCGGATTTTTTCCGCCGGAATACGAGTCCAAAGGTTAAAAGGATCCCCAGCACCCCCAGCTGATACTGAAGCGCATATCGGGAACTCATGCCGTAATTATCGTTCGGCATGAAAATGTACCGGCTCACAAGGATCAGGAGATGGTTCATTCCGCCTCCGGCCAGAAGCATCAGAGGAAAAATCGTCCGTTCCGATATCCGGTAATAAAAATTCATCCAGACTGCAAGTCCATAGGATGCAAGAACAAACGCGCCCAGCAGATACCAGGCCATATCGGGCACATTGGTCATCCGTCTGGAAATCAATTCTACTCCAAAAACAGTAGAAGCGAAAGATTTCAGGAAAAATTTAATAAAAAATTTCGGTTCCTGAAAAAAAGCCGTAAAGAGCGGCGTATCCACCGCTCCCGAATACTCATAGACCGCCTGGGAATTGCTCCACAAATATAAAAGGAGAGGCCAGATGGCTGCTGCAAGGAGCAAAATCACCTGCTTACGGCCAAGCTCGCAGGTCCTGGAATCAATCACACCGATGGCTCCGGGCCTTTCTCCCGTTTTCTCAAGCTCACGGCGGACTTTCCGGATTCCCTGATGCAGAATCACCTGATTCCTGATCTCAATGAACAGATAGGCCAGCACCAGAGTCATGGTATAAATGGCACAGTATGGACCGGCTGTCCCAATGGTAATGAGCGCCGGCAGAACGGCCAGCCAGACCAGCTGCCTGCGCCATTTCCTGCTGCTCACCCGCTCTCCCTGAACCGTCCGCTTTCCATTGCGCACCTCATAAACCCGATCCAGCAGATAATAATGGAAAAAGAAGCAGGCAAAGGCCAGAAAATGGGCCCATCCGGTTCCGTTATAAAGCATTTCCCATTTATTCAGGCTGAACATGACCGCCATGGCCGATGCATACCAGCCAAGACCGATGCGCTGGCGGCGGGCATACATTCCGATTACCAGGGCAGAAAGTCCGAAGCCAAGGACTCCTATGATCCGGTCAAAGGTTACGCTGTAACCGAACAATTCCACATTGAGTCCCCGCTCCAGATAGTTGACAGGGATTCTGGTCAGAAGGTCTGGCACAAAAAATTTTTCCGGGTTCCAGACGTCCGGCAAATAGGAATTGATCAGACGAATATAGTCGGAATATACCATGTCTATTGCCGATCTTTGAAGATAGGCCAGATAAAACAGGACCCCCAGCAGGGGAAACCCTGCGTAGCACCATTCCCTAATTCGCTGCTTCATTCGCTCCTCCAATGCTCTGTGACTGACTCTGGGGCAGTGACTTCTTTCTGCGGGGTCTGCGGCGGCCGGTTCTCTTTTTCCGGGCCGGGGCTGCTTCCTTTTCCTCCGAAGCATTTATTTCCTGCTTCACTGAGGACTTCGCTTCCTCCGGAGCCTTCATTTCCTGCTTCACTGAGGACTTTACTTCTTCCGGAGTCTTCGTTTCCTGCTTTCCTTCTGGAGCTTTTTCTTTCTCTTTCCCCTCCGGAGTCTTGCCGGCCGATTTTGATTTTCTCTTCCTCTTAGGAGCTTTCTTCTCCGACTTTTCCTCAGGAGACTTTCCTTCCGGTTCTGACCTCTCCGGATTTCCCCCGGCAGCATTTCCGGCTGCTTTCGATTTTTCCTGCTTCTCCTTCGAAGCATTTCCGGCTGCTTTCGATTTCTCTTGCAGCTTCTCTGGCTCCCCTCCGGCCAAACCGGTTTCCTGCAGCAAAATGCCTTCTGCCGCCTTCTGCTGTTCCATAGCCAGCTTGGCTGCCTTTGCCCTCTTTCTTCTCGCCCTGCGCTTGGCCGACGCACTCAATTTGACTGCCGGCTGCGCTTCTTCCTGCCGGTTCTCCACAGGCCCATTCTTTGCAGGTTCCTGTTTCACAGGCTCTTTCTTCATCGAAGCTTTCTTTCCCTCCGGCGCCTTTTTTTTATCCGGCTCTTTCGCAGCAGCTTCATTCCTGTTATTCGGTTTCTGTGCGGCTTCTTTCTTCAAAGGCTCCTGCTTTTTCGGTTCTGCCTTCTTTTCCGGTTTCTTCCCCTGTTCTTTGGCCCCCGTCTGCTTCTTACTTCCGGATTCCTTTTTTGCCGGTTCTTTTCTTCCAGAGTCTTTTTTCCCTGGATCCTTTTTTCCCGAGTCTTTCTTCCCTGTGTTCTTCTGTTCCGGTTCTTTCTTTCCGGAATCTTTCCTCCCAGAATCTTTTTTCCCGTTTTTTTTGCTTCCTGCCGTCTTCTTTCCTGCAGGCTGCCTGTTCTCCGGCTGCTTTCTTCCGCCCGGCTTTCCCCCGCGGTCCCTTCCGGCACTTTTTTCTGAAATCAGTTTAAACACATCTTCCAGATAATTATACTGGTTCCACGCGTCCTCCTTGGATGCATAGTTTTCATGCACCGCTTTGTTTCCAATCAGCCGAATCTCGTTCAGCTCCCATTTTCCGACCCGATCCAGATATCCGTTGGAATCCAGACACCAGCCAAACTGCTGGTGAGTCATAACCTTCTTCCCCCGCCGGCCCTGATGTTTTCGCGCAGAAAAAGCGCCCCTGGCCGGTCCCGCCTTGGCATTGGCCATCGCCTGGGCCGTATTGTCCAGCTGAATCCCATGGAACTCCGCAACCAGTTTTAACAAGAGCTCCAGGTTCTGCCGGCCCTTTACCATAGCAGCGTTATATTCCCCCCGCCGCAGCCAGGCCTTTTCCTTCTTCATCTCGCGCCGGACCGGACTTAAATGGGCCGAAATGTTTCTCCGCATCCAAAATATGCGGGAACACAGAGCCATCACTGCCAGAATCACAGCTCCGGCGGCGATTTGCAATTCATCCATATTCAATTCTCCTCATCTAATCAGCGTTGATTCTCACAATCATCGCCAGATTTTCTTCCCCTCTCGTCTCCTCGGCATTGGCTACGTAAAAATTGCAGGACAGTTCCAATGATATCATCTGATAAGGAGCTGCCGGAATTTCATAAGTCATATTCTGATCCGTAAATACCAAATCCGGCATCCGTTCTCCATTCACCGTTACCCGACATACCTGTTCACCGGTAATGGTTCCTGGATAATAGCAATTCAACGTCACCGTGTCTCTGTCATCATTCATGAAGACGATTTTCGCATGTTCATCAACCCAGCCGTCCTCATAGCTTCCATAGGCCAGGTTCATTCGCTGTTTCTTAACAAAATCTGTTACATCCTGATAAGCGAAGTTCTCCGGATCTTCCCTCAGGATCACCATATCGTCCGTAATCTCTTTAAAGTCAAAATCACTGTCGATAAACTGGATACGCTTTCCGTCCAGCCGGTTCTCACGGTCATAAACCTTCAAAAAGGTTTCTGCCGTAAAATCGCTCATCTCATACGTATTCCCGATGATGTAAACATCCTTCTCAAAAATCTGATCCCCATACCGTTCGATGGTCTGCTCCGCCAGTGAATTATATTTCATCTGTTCCGGCCAGAGATAAAGATTTTTCCAGTTGTCTCTGTAAAACATTTCCGCAGGAACAGCCAGAGCTGCATAGAGAAATACCAGCACTCCTGCTTTCCCCATAACAGAGGTCATATAGGACAGGAACAGAAGCGCCAGGGCAAAAACCACATAAACCCACCGCATTTCCACCCGGATGGTCACGCTGGAAGATCCGATACAAAGAGCAATAAACACAAGGAACAGGACCACATTTTTCAAATGGAAGAAAACCCGCCCCCGATCCCTTGCCCAGCCCACGGCAAATGCTGCCACCGCCGCCGCCAGCACCACATTGGAAAGAAGAATCAGCATCCGGATTCCATCCGGCGAGTCTGCAAAAGGCAGAATGCACAGATAATCCGGGCCGGAATTTCTTCCGAACACAAATGCCACCTGCTCCCATGCATGGCTGATGGCATCCGTCAGCCGAAAGGTATCTGCCACATCCGTTCCTCCTGTGCCTGCCGGGGACAGAGTTCCGATGGTCACAAAACGAATCCCCTGGATCAGGGCAAACACGCCAAGCGTCACCAGAAGCAGGCTCCATTTAGGAACAGACACCGTCTCAGAAACCTGATTCTGCCGGCCGTTTCCTCTGCCTCTGGAACGGCCTTTTCCCGGGCGCGCAGCCATCCGGCTCTCCCATTCCTCTTCCTCATTTCTTCCGTTTCCTGCACCTTCTGCGGTACCGAAAGCCAGCGCCAGTAAAAGCGCCGGGAACAGCACCATATACCGCTCATGAATAAAACTGGCCAGAAAATAAAGCAGGCAGGCGCCAAGATAGGCCGCCCCATCCTTCCCGTTGACATACAGGAACAGAAGATACAGAATGCCAATGGCTGCCCACAGCCCCAGACTTTCCATCAATCCGTAAAACTGGCCAATCTGGTAGTAGGCCATCCTGGAGCTTAGAAAAACCAGTGAAAGGACCAGACTGACTGCCTTTCTCTGTCCGCTGAAAGAAAGGCACATCCGGTAAATGGAAAAAGCGATCAGGCTGTTCAGAATGATGTTAAACGGAACCATCCATTCCACATGATTCCCCAAAAACAGAAGCTCCAGCCAGGAAGCCAGGTAAAAAACGAAGCGGAATCTGCTTCCTCCCACGGGGAACACATACTCTGTAAAAGACTGTTCTCCGTAACAGGACCACAGATACAGATCATCCATGTACAGCCCTTTCAGCTCCACTCCCCGGTTCACGAAAAACCCGAATCCCAAAAGAATTGCGAAAATCAAAAGGCTTTCCGTTTTTCTCCTCAGTCCCTCTCCAAGCTTCTCCTGTAACTCCATCCTGTAACTCCTCTTCGCAAAACCTGCTGCCGTATTTTCTGCCGTCCGCGTCCTGTCCTCTTTCTCCGCCCCTGGCTTCCCGGAACGGGACATCAGGCCGTTCTTTTCCTACTGCTGCTCGCCGGGCCAGTAATTCACCGAAAACTCAGCAATCACCGCATCCGGATCCGAAACGGACGACGGCTCCTTTGTGAACACCCCAAGGGCATTTCCGTTCTCATACGTCATTTCCGTCAGATATCCGTCCTTTATCATGGTCACCACATGCTCCCATGCCTCTGTCCCCGGCTTCACGTATCCGCTTCCCAGATACACGTAATCCATATCGGCATAGATCAGGAACTCCACCAGCGCCTCCGTGCTGGCCGTAAGCAAATAATTTCCTCCGCTTCCTTCAATATCCGTATAGCTCTGGGCATTGCAGGGAAAACTTAAAAGTTCCGGCTGATCTCCAAAAATCAAAACCCGGTTCTGAGGATCCTCAGCCAGAATTTCCCATATTTCCCTGTTGCCGTAATGATAAAGCCGCTCTTTTTCCTCCTGCCTGTGGTCATAAAAGCCTCCATGGGCCAGGGAAACCGGGCTTAATCCCAGCGTCCCGCTCCAGTTGCTGACTGCCGTCACCGTAATGTTAAACAGCGCAAAAGGCACCAGCATTTTCATAATCAGCCTGGCCAGGAAGCGGTTCTGAATTTTCCCCAGAATGATCACTGCCAGAATGGAAAGAAGCGCATACAGCAGCATGAAATAATTTCCATCCACCTGCCACAGCAGATACAATGCCGCCAGGCTGGCTGCTCCATTGGTCAGAAGAATACACACCAGGCAAAAAAGAGGCTTTTTTTCTCTCTCCCGGAGCTTCCGCATTTCCACCACAAGGGGAACCAGAAGCAAAAGCAGAAAAATCACCAGGAAAGATGTTCCCCATGCAATCCGCACATGGGCCATGTCCTCTCCCACAGGCGCTGCCAGAACTCCGAAAAGCCGCTTCAGGATGTGCTTCAGCCCGCTGATGGAAAACAAAGCCCCTCCATTGGAAGGCAGATCATCAAACCCGAACGGATAACGGACTGAGAAGCCCAGTCTGGACCAGATGGAATAAAAAACCGAAGTAACCGGAAGGCCTGTAAGGAGCCAGGTACGAAGCCATACCAGTACCCACATGAGGGCCATCATCAAAGCCGACGGAAAAAGGCTTCCACGGATTTGGAACCGCAGTCTGCGCACAGCCAGCAGATAAAGTCCGGCCGTACCCGCAGCAATGGTAGAAAAGACCACTGCCGTTGGCTTCAGGACCATGGTCATCATGAATGCGTTTGCTGCCGCCACCAGGAAACTGCTTTTCTGCCGTTTGGCATAAAGCAGCAGAAAATAAATCATCACCAGCTGGAAAAACGCAGTGGACGCATCTGTCTTGGCCGAAACGGCCATATTCATAATTCCCGGGATACAGGACAAAACCGCCATGCATAAAACGCCCAGCCTCCGGTTCACAAACAGCCCGGTAATCCGGCCGCTGACCAGAAGAATTCCTCCGACCATCCAGAACTGAAACGCCAGAAAAAAGCTGTGAGACGGCAGTCCGGAAAGCGGAAAAAGAAGGATTTCCAATCCTTTGGGGTAGGTATAAACCACGTTGACGCTTCCAAGATTTTCATAAATCCCGTTCCCGTTATTCAGAATATACTCTGAACGCAGACTGTAATGGAGCGAATCATAGTCGATGCAGATGTTTATCCTGCCGGCCTGGAGCAGCAGCATGGCAAAAATCAGCGCAAAAAGAGCGGCAACGATCATGGAGATCGGCTGCTCCTGTTCCAGAGCCCTGGAAATACCGGTGGTTTCCGGGATACCTGTACTGTCTGCAGTTTCTCTTTTTTTCCGCAGTATCCGCATTCCCAGCAGGGCAGCAATCAGCAGAACAGCGATTCTGGTATAGGCAATCTCCCCGATTCCCGCCAGGGACATCAGGCAAAACAGGAGAATCATCCCTCCGCATCCTGCCGTAAACTCAGCCAGCCAGGAAACCAGCCGTTCCGAAGAAAGCCGTTTTCCGCAGGACATGACTTCCAGAAGAAACCTGCCAAAGCCAGCCAGCACCAAAAGATAAAGACCCGACACAAGCACCGGAAGAAATGCCTGATGAATCCAGAGAAATACAGATGCCGTCACTCCCATCAGGACGGCCCGCCAGAGCAGCTTCTTCCTTAAGCGCAGCTCCAGAAAGAACGCAGCAAATAGAACCGCAGTTTCTGCCAGAAGCCCTAAGGTCTCCGGCTCACGCAGACGGTCTCCGTCAATCCCTATTACATAAATCTTGCCGATTCCTATTAAAAGAGCTGACACAGCCGCCATGGCCATAAAGGTCAGCACAGCCCATTCCCGTTTTTTCATCATCACTCCCGGATTCTATTCCGGTTTCTCCTCAAACATTCTATAATACTGCAGCGTATGATAGTCCAAAATGGTCCCGGAAACATCCAGCGTTCCCGTCTCCAATACGTCAAGGAACGCATGATCCCCGGTCAGAAGCCCCATGGAATGAACCACCGGATACTCTCTTTCCATCTGTTCGACGGCATACCGGAATCCGTCCGGTTCCAGGCCTGCCTCCTGAAGCACAAGATTCCCCAGCATAAAGGCACTCATATCTCCTGCATCCTCTGTCTCTCTGTCATAATTGGTCCAGACCAGGTAGGGCGTCACAAAAGAATGAAGCTTTAATTCTGCCGGAACTTCACTCCAGCCTGTGCCATAAAGAGCCTCGTAAAACGAAGTCTCCACACTGGGCTGATGATCTCCAAACAAAACCACCATTGTGGGCTCCTCATACTCGGAAAAATATGCCAGAAGCCCGGCCAGTGCTTCGTCTGACAGTTCCATCAGCGTCAGATACTGTTCTGCCTTGGGAAATTCTCCTTCGCAATCCTCTCCGTTTAACCGGCTCACATGAACCGCCGCCGGAAAATCGGCCACCTCATATCCTCCATGGTTCTGCATGGTCACATTAAACAGAAACAGCTTCTCCCCCGGAGTCTTTTCCTCCACCTGACGGATAATGGCCTGGTAGTCGGCCTGATCGCTCAGATATCCTCTGGGCATTTCTCCTTCCCCGGTTCCAAAACCGGCGGCATCATAGTATTCCTGGTCCAGAAATTCCTCAAAGCCCAGGTTTTCATAGGCCTGTGTCCTGTTCCAGTTATACCCGGGATAAGGATGCATGGCAACCGTACGGTACCCGTGTTCCCTTAATGTCCTGGCCAGAGAGGCATCGCCGGGCCGGGTATAAAACTGATAAGGAATCGAGCCCTGGGGCACAAAGGCGCAGGAATTTCCCGTAAGAAATTCGTATTCGCTGTTGGCCGTCATGGCGCCGAAAACCGGCATGTAAAGCCAGCCCTTCTGAACATTTTCCTCCAGACTGTCAAAAAAAGAAAGGAACGGCCTGTCCGTTTCAAAAGAATTTCCCGGTACCAGCCCGTTGAAAATCCGCAGATCGGAAAAGCTTTCATTCATAATGCAGATCACATTGACCGGCACCGTTCTCTCCTGGGACATTTCCGACATCTGTCCGGCATCCTGCGCTTCGCCTTTCCGTCCCCCGCTTTCCTCCCAGCCCAGTTCCTGTGCCTTTGCTTCCATTTCTTTCAAAAGCGCTTCCGCATGTGCCTCCCCGTACCCTTCCGGCCGGTCCGGAAGCAGGGATTCAAAGGACAGAACGGTAGAAAGCAGAAATCCCTGATGCTCAAAGCTGACAATCGGATCCCACATGGGAACTTTCAGGTTAAATTTCGGAACAAGAATGCCAAAAAGCAGAAGGCCGAAGGCAAACGTACCGCCTGTCCAGGCCGCCAGCCCCTTAACCCTCTTTTTCCTGCCGGAAATACGAAGCGGAACCATCCAGGAAAAAATTCCCAGCACAAAAACGCCAAGAAGAGACAGTACCATCGGCAGCGTCACGGCATAATGATAATTGGCTGATACGGTCATGGCCGTCCGAAGGGCCAAGACATCCCAGATCATGGCCGGACGTTCCCTGAAGCTGATAACAAAGTATTCCCCAACGGCCAGACCGTAAATCAGAAGGCTTAAAATCAGCCAGGATAATTTCGTTGTTCCCGTCAGGAAAAAAACACCGGCATACAGGATCGCATAAACCACCAGGCTTAATACCAGTCCGGCCGGCGTCAGATTTGGAAGATTCCCGGTTATCCACTCGGAAAGAACCAGCATCAGAAACGGAACAAACAGATTCAGATACTCCGGACGCCAGGATTTTCCCCGGTTCTTACCGGTCATAAAACCTTTTCTCCAGCATCAGGCAGAGCGCATGATAAACCGGCAGATGAAGCTCCTGGATCTGATACGTCTCCTGCTTCGGAACAACAATGGAAATGTCCGCAAAGGCTCCCAGTTTTCCGCCGTCTCTGCCCGTAAGGCCGATGATCTTCATTCCCTTGGCCCGGGCCGTTACTGCCGCATACATGACATTCTCCGCATTTCCGGAGGTGCTGATACCGAGGAAGACATCTCCCCTGTTTCCGTAACCGTTGACCTGCTGGGCATAGCTCAGTATCCCATCCACATCATTGGCAAAAGCAGAGGACAAAGCCACATGGTTCGTCAGCGCAATGGCCGGAAGGGCGCCCTGAAGCTTTTGAGAAAGCTCCGCTCCCCGTTGGGGCTCCGCCTCCTTTAATGCCTGGACCAGTGAATCCGGCAGGGGACGTTTTTTTACAAACCCCTTCATCAGCTCTCCCACAATATGATCCGAATCCGCAGCACTTCCTCCGTTTCCGGCGACCAGCAGCTTTCCTCCTGCCAGAAAGCATTCCTCCAAAGCCTGATATGCCTGCCGGATTGACTCACGGCAGGATTCCAGAACCGGATACCGCCCGATTAATTCCTCTAACATTTCTGTCTCCTTCCACCGCCTCGCCCGGAAAAGCTCCCACAATATGCAAGGCCAGATTTTCCGTTTTTCAGAGCTGGATTCTTCCCCTGTTCTCAGAACAGATTTCTCTGCCCCCGGCGCTCTTTGCCCATTTTAACATATCCGCCCTGTTCTTTCCACTGAAATTCGCATTTTTTCCGGCTGTCTGCCTGCGTAAAAGGCCGTACACAAGGCGCACAACCTGAATTGCGGCGCCCGAACATGTCAGGCGCCGCTTTTTTGATTTCCCGGCAGCGTTCGGTCTCCGCCGCCAGACGGTTTTTAAGCCTTTCGTTCCGATTCTCAGACGGCTTCTTACGCTTAAATTAGCAGGTGGCTCCTCCCACCAGATGCAGCTTGGCGCCGATAATGGCGTCCCTTCTGGACAGAATTTCATCGGATAACAGCTGCCGCTCCACATTTTCAAAGCCAAGGCGGGCAATGGTGTCTGCAAACCGCTCACCGGTTTCTCCCTGCTCTCTGAACAGGAGAATGGCCTTTTCAATAATCGCCATTACCTCTTCTTCGCTGGTAAATACCGGGCTTAAGGCATGACCATGAGCCACCTTCTTGCCCCAGCGTCCGCCGATATAAATCTTGTAGCCATAGGTTCCTTCATCCAGTGCATGGAACGGACATTTTCCAACGCAGCGGCCGCAGTTATTGCACAGTTCTCCATCAATTTTCAGCTTTCCATCCACCACAGACGATGCCTTCATCGGGCAGGAAGCCTCTACCTGACATACCTTGCAGCCCCGGCAGATGTCTTTGTTGAACTGCGGGATTCTCTGTCCCACGATTCCCAAATCATTCAGATTGGGCTTTACGCAGTTATTAGGACAGCCGCCCACCGCGATTTTGAATTTATGAGGCAGCTTGACACCGCTGTAGCCATGGTAAAACATCTCATGAATCTTGTCGGAAAGTGCATAAGAATCCAGGAGTCCATACTGGCAGGTTGTTCCCTTGCATGCCACCACCGGACGGACCTTGGAACCGGTTCCGCCTGTCTCCAGTCCGGCCTCTGCCAGTTCTTCCCGCAGAGCATCGATATTGGAATAAGGAACGCCGATGATCTCCATGGTCAAACGGGTGGTCATGGCGATTCTTCCGCTTCCGTACTTTTCAGCTGCCGCCGCAATGGCCTGGCTCTCCGCCGCCGTAATGTTTCCGTTTCTGGTAATCACACGGACGTTGAAATTATCAGTCCCCTTGTTATGTAAACAGCCCAGTGCTTTCAGCCGGGTAATCTCCTCAGCGCTGACTGTCACCTTTCCGGAAGCTGCCTTCTGATATACATTAAAGGTCAGGCCGCCTTCCAGGACCTTGGTATTGGTGTAGCCATAGAATTTCAGCCGGTTCTGCAGAAGATAGCTTCTCTTTCCCTTCGCGCAGATTAAAAGAAGCTTCTCGTCCTTACCCAGTCCGTCCACAGGGCCGTTCACCTGAGTTACGTCCACATAAGGCGCATCCGGAATGGCCGGAACGGGAGACGTATCAATGACCCGGTAGCCTTCTGCCGCACCTGCCGCAAATTCCGCGGGCGTAAAGCTGTCCAGAATACCATCCAGCTTGTTGGTCAAAATGCCAATAGCCGTCACCAGCGGATGAATGGCCGTCGAGAAGGGCGGCGCATAGGCCAGATCCAGATTGGACAGCTGATCCACCGTGGCCCCCATGGTAATGGCAGTCACCGCCACATCCGTTACCTTATCCACAGCGCCGGAACCAAGCACCTGTACGCCCAGCAGCTTTCTTGTCTTCCTGTCTGCCACGGTTTTAATGATAAAGGAAGAGGAGCCCGGATAATAGTGGGCCTTATCATCCACCACGCAGACATTGGACACCACCTCGTATCCCTCTGCCTTAGCCGCAGTTTCGGAAAGGCCGGTTTTTCCGCCGTTCAGATCAGGAAGCTTTACCACGGCCGTTCCCAGAACGCCGTCATACTGCACATCCTGTCCGCAAAGCGCTCTGGCAAAGGTACGGCCCTCCATGTTGGCAGAGGACCCCATAGGTGACCAGGCTCTCTTTCCCGTCTGAAGGTTCATGACGCAGGCACAGTCACCTGCCGCATAAATATTTTCCAGATTGGTCCGCAGCTTTCCATCCACCGGAATGGTTCCATTGGACATAAACTCCAGTCCCGTATCCTTTAGGAATGCCGTATTGGGCCGGATTCCGAGAGACATTACCACGAGGTCTGCCTTCAGCTCTCCCTGATCGGTTTTCACTCCTGCAGCCTTTGTGTCCCCGAGGATCGCTTCCATCTTCGTCCCGGTCATAACCTTGATGCCCTTCTTCACCAGATGGCGTTTCGCATAGTCCGCCATCTCCGGGTCAAAGCCAGGCATAATCTGGTCGGCCATATCGATCACCGTCACCGACAGCCCCTGGGCCTGAAGATTTTCAGCCGTCTCCAGTCCGATAAAACCGCCGCCTACCACAACGGCGCGTTTGGGAGCTTCCGTCTCCAGAAATTCCCGGATTTCAATGGCATCCTGGGGTGTACGCATGGTAAAGACACCCGGAAGGGAAATTCCTTCCAGCCGCGGCACAATGGGAGACGCGCCTACGGCAATCAGACAGACATCGTAAGAATATTCCTCCTGATTCCCGGTTCTCAGATTTCTTGCCTCTGCCTTCTTTTCCTCCACGTTCAGGCGGACCACTTCCCGTTCCGTCAGCACCTTGGCTCCCGTCAGGGCTGCAAAAGAGGCCGGAGTATTCACAATCAGCTCCGATTTATCCTCAATTACATTTCCCACATAATAGGGAAGACCGCAGCCCGCATAGGAGATCTCTTTTCCCATGGTCACAATGGTTACATCAAGAGAACGATCCATTCTCTTTAATTTGGCTGCCGCCTTGGTACCGGCAGGCCCGCCCCCAATAATCAATACTTTCATGCTTTCACCCTGCAGTAGGAAACTGCCCTTTCTATTGTAAGATAACAGCCTGCATCCGTATGCAAAACGGCCCTGCAGGCTGTCTCTGCTTTTATTGTAGCGGATCCGGAAAGCAAAGTAAAGAAAAAAGGAAAAAAGAAAAACAATTATTTTTTTGCACAAATAGCGAATTTTTTTACAGGATTGTGGTTTCAGCCTTGTAGTTCCTTTTGAAAAATGATACTATATACAATATCTTAGGGCGTCTATTGTAAATCATTATGCATATCCGCAGAATCTTGACCCGGAAGTCCTTTTTTGGAAGGTCATGAAATGGACGCCCTTTTTTGGATCTTTATGAAGGAGGAGATGTTTTAAAAAAATTTTGGAAGCGAAGATATGAAGAAGAGAAACCGTTTGAAAAGGAGGTTTGTTCACAAGTGAAACAGAGAAGAAGGCTTCTTGCATTGCTTCTGGCAAGCACGATTGCCATGGGGAGTTTCACCGGCGCGCTGGCCCTCACCGATGAGGACGTGAAGGACAGCACGGCCGCGCAGAGCAATGTGGCGGAGGACGCCACAGAAATGGACCGGCAGATTTTATTCAACGATGACTGGAAATTCTATCTCGGGGATGCTTCGGGCGCACAGGAGAAGAATTTCAACGATTCCAGTTGGCGCGATGTCACCCTACCGCACGACTGGAGCATCGAGCTTGACTTTACCAATGGTGCAACCACTTCCGAGATCGGCCACCTGGCAGGTGGTATCGGATGGTACCGCAAGACGTTCACCC